>Ga0187815_10000052_pt1 | contig 55170 bp, 45 predicted proteins | sample NC_S_5_FD_132962 | JGI IMG/M metagenome (GOLD analysis project Ga0187815, IMG submission 132962) | Wetland sediment microbial communities from Neuse River Estuary, North Carolina, USA - ASW-S_5 | ecosystem: Environmental > Aquatic > Freshwater > Wetlands > Sediment | place: USA: North Carolina... | reverse complement strand
CCCTCGCGGAAAAGAACCCGGTGGCGCCGAATGCAGCAGCCAAACCGGCACTCATTTGGTTGAGTAGATTGCGCGTATCGTCGCTTCGGGCGAGTTCGACGAACGGATTGGCTGACCAATCCCAAGGCACGATTGACGTTACTTGGGTCCAAAACTCGCGCAACCGGTCGACGCGAGCCTTTGGCGGATTGCCCGCGATAATGGCGGCATTGATTGCACCGATCGAGATGCCGGCGATCCAGTCGGGGTGGATGTCAGCTTCCGCGAGCGCCTCGTAGACGCCCCCTTGATATGCCCCTAGCGCACCGCCGCCCTGCAGCAGCAACGTGACGCATTCAAACGGCAGCTTTCTCTGTCCCGTCACGGAGTGTGGTTGAAGCTGGAAATTCATTACGTCCTCTTGGGTTAAGCGCTTCGTCGATCGACCCTTGGGGCTGTCGTCTCCGCCGCCGCACGAGTGATTGGCTCGCCGGAAAAGAAGGTTGACATCCGGTCCCACAGAATTAAACTAAACCGTATAGTTTATATCAGGCCACGAACGAGAAGCTCTGTCAAGGAGAAGAGTTCAAGCGACCGCTCAGCTTTTGGTGAACGCCCCCGCTCAGCCTTCAGGCGCAGAGATCAATAGAGGAATGACCATACATGTTTTCGACGATCAGACTTCCTATCCCAGCAGTGGCAGTGCTGCTCTGCGCGACAACGGCCTCTGCGCAGGAGAATCGCGGCACTCTTGAACAGAGAGCCGCGTGCGCTCCCGACGCGTTCCGCTTCTGCATCAGCTACATTCCCGATCCCACTGGCGTCGAGCAGTGCCTGCGACGGAACGAACTCGATCTCAGCGACGCCTGCAGATCGGTGTTCGAGCAGAGCGCCGGCACTTTCGCTGGCAAAAGCACCCAGAGAACGAGTCCGGGACGACCGACGCGACCCGCGACCTCCCGAGCGGCCGAGTGAGCCAACAAGAGGAGACTGCGAAATGGATATGTTCTACATCCCGGCTATAGCGTCGTTTTCGGGGTCCGCTTCCGGCACGCTGGCGTCGATCGTCACCGGCTGGGTGACCCAGCGTCGCAAGGACCGCATTCGCCATTCCCTGCGCGCCACGTCGCAACGTGAACAGCTTTACAAAGACTTCATTGAAGAGGCGTCGAGGCTATACGCCGACGCCCTCGTGCACGACAAGTCCGAGGTCTCCAAACTCGTCGACCTCTATGCTCTAATCGCACGGATGAAGATCCTTTCGAGCGACGCCGTGATCGAAGCGGCCGAGAAGGCGGGACGGGTGATCCTGGAAACCTATCTTTCGCCGAACCGGACATTCGTCGACCTGCCCGATCTGATCACCGAGATGGATCCGCTCCGCGATTTCAGCGAGGCCTGCCGTCGCGAACTGCAATCCTCTCACGCTCGATGAGACTCTCCGACGATGCCGCTGTTTCAGTATTTCGGGTGGGTGGGCACCTTACTTCTCGCCGTCCTTTTCGCCGTGAACTGGTGCGTCTCCTGGCCAAATGCACGTACTCCAGGATCTGACGTTCCGGTCGATCAGAAGGTCAATATTCGAATCCATACGGATCACAAATGGCCTGAACGCGTGGTATTCGATACAGGTTCGGCGTTAGCGCAAAGAGCCGAGGCGGAAACCGGCATCGGCAGAATAGAGCCCCCAGTTGTACAGGAACGCCAACCGTTCGACGCGTTCGCTGCTATCCCGGTCAGGCCGTGTTTTCGACCGCCCTGCTCCGCCGGGCCCGCCGCCGCGTATAGCGGCGCGCAAGAACCTCACTTGGCCCAATCAGCCTCACAAGCCGCCAGGAAGAAACTGACGCGCTCGCGCACGAAACCGGGCAACTCGCTTCGCAGTTCACTCACTCCCTCCCCCATCAGAGCCCGCATCATCATTGGCAGCAGAATGAGATCCATGAAGATCTGCGCCGTCGAGACGCTTCGTTTCGGACCGAAGGGCCCCTTGGAGCCGCGCGACGACGGATGTGTCGCACCGGCCAGGACGTGGGACACAGCGGCCGCTGCCCGGTCGCGCCCGTGTTCATGGACATGACGACTGAGTGCCGGGAATCTGTCCGCTTCGGCAATCGTTGCGCGGGTGATCCCGATGGTCTCGTCGATGAATCGTTCCACGATCTCGGTGCCAAGACCGGCGAGCTTGTCCTGCACCGTGCGTCCCTTTGGCTCAAAACCCTCGAAATTCGTCAAGCCCTCCACAACGCGGGCTACAACCGCCTCGAACAGTGCCTCCTTCCCCGGAAAGTGCGCATAGATCGTCGGCTTGCTCGCGGGCGCCGTCTCGGCGATCTCATCAAGGCTTGCGCTTTGATAACCCCGCTTGAGGAAGACTTGCTGGGCCGCATCGAGGATCCGCTCCTTAACGTCACCCGCCATGTCTTTGGGTGGCCTGCCAACACGCGGCCGTTTCAAATCCCTGTTCTTGCTTGCCATCGGCGTAACCCCTGCATTCACGATGCTGCGAGCGCCCAAGCTCGCTGACGATACCCGCTTGACACGTTCTTGTTCGAAGTGCAACTAAATAAAACTATACGGTATAGTTTATATGATATGGAGAGCTCCGTGCCCGCTTCAATAGCCGATGTGCCCATCCTGGAGGGACGAACTGTTCTGGACGAGTTGAATCATCGAATCAAGAATGAGCTCGCCTCGGTCATCAACCTCGTCACCCTCAAGGCCGTCTGGATCGAAAACGTCGACGCCAAGGAAGAGCTAGGCAATATCGTCGACCTGCTTCACCAGCACATCGAGGTCCACAACCTCCTGACGATGCCGGATAATGACGCGCTGGTAGACGCAGGCGAACGGCTTCGCAAGCTTGGACTCGCGATGAGTCGATGCAAGCTGGAGCGCATGAACATCCGCCTAAGACTATTGGCCGACACTTTGCCGCTGCAAGCGGAACGGTGCTGGCGCCTGGCGCTCGCCATCTACGAACTCGTGACGAACGCCGTCCGCCACGCCTGTTTTGACGGCCGCCAGGGCGAAATCAAGATCGAGTTGATGCGTGCTGGTGCCTGGGTCAACTGCCGCGTCAGCGACAATGGCTCGGGCCTGGGAAGGCTCGGGGTTGGTCGCGGTCTGCGGATCGTTGGCGAGTTGGCAAATAGCCTCGGCGGCCGCCTCGACCGCACCTCCAGCCCGGCATGGAATTCGTTCTCGCTTGATTTTCCCATGACTCAACGCGAGCAGCGCGCCAATCGCACGGTCGCGGCCCGCCGTCCCAGAACTGGCCGCCGAAGGACGATGCCAACGGCGCTCCCGGCACCGGCTGCGAGGGAGCACGCAAACCCCATCGCGACTCGGTCACATCCATAAATCGCAGGAGACATACAATGTCGACAAAGGCTCTCTTCGCTCTGTTCACGAGCGCGTTGCTCATCGCCATCGCTGTGCCTGGCGCCGCTCTCGCGCAGTTCGGTCCTCCTCCAAGCCCTCCGCCTGCCCTCGCTGGTCCTCCTCCCGGCCTCGGTGCCGGTGGTCCTCCTCTGGGTGCCGGCGGTCCTCACGTCGGTGGTTTGCCAGCCGGACCTATCGCCGGCTTTCCGGGCCGCGGACCCGCGGGTGCAACTCCGCGCGAGCTGGCTAATGGTCCGCCTCGTTTCGGCGGAGCCGAAGGACCGCATGGCCTTGATCGCGTCGGCGGTCGCCCCAATTTGCGCGGTGTCGAGGGACGCGCTGCCGCCTACAGCGCCAACAGCTACAAACATAACTATCATACCGGCTATGGCGATCACTATGGCCACGGTTACCGGTACGGGGCTTATGCAGCGGCTGCGGCTTACGGATATGGCAGATCCTATGCCACCTCTGAGGACGGTTGCTACTACGTGTCCACGTACAGGCGCTCCCGGCGCGTTCTGGTCTGTCCTGAAAACTGATTGAGGCACAAGGCCATATGGCGCCCCGGTCTTGCTGCGGGGCGCCTCTTTGTCTGGACGCAACTTCCTGTGAAGCCCGATTTGGGGGCTTGACGGCCAATGAAATAAACTATACGGTATAGTTTAATTGATGAGGAGCTTCGCCTTGCCCCATTCAATTCCCGAACCGCCGATATTGACCAAGCCCATCCGTGCCGCACTCGCGCTCGCGGTTTTGGCAACGCCCTTGGGCGCCTGCAACGATCACTCCGCTGTTCCTCTTGAGCGTGCCGCATTGGTTCACATCGAACTGGTGCAGCCGCGGCACGGACCGGCTGCTGTGACGCTGACCGGCGAGGTCCAGGCCCGTTTCAGCGCTAACCTCTCCTTTCGCGTGAGTGGGCGCGTGCTCGAGCGCCTGGTGGATGTCGGCGCCCATGTCAGTGCCGGCGATCTCCTGGCGCGGCTCGATCCGGCCGAGCAGCGCGCCGATTTTGATGCCGCGACAGCCAGCGTGGCGGCGGCGGAGGCCCAACTGCGCGTGGCGCAAGCGACGTTTGACCGGCAAAGCTCCTTGCTGTCGAGCGGCTTCACCACGCGCATCACCTACGACCAGGCGGAGGAACAGTTGCGCACCGCGCAAAGCACGCTTGAATCGGCGAAAGCCGAGTTGGGAAGAACCCGCGAGGCGCTCGGCGATACCGAACTGCGCGCCCGCGCGGCCGGGGTGATTACCGCCCGAAGCCTCGAGGTTGGGCAAGTGATTCAAGCTGCCCAGACGGTGTTCACGCTCGCCCAAGACGGCGAACGCGACGCGGTCTTCGACGTCCCCGAGTCGATGTTATTTGCTGGCGTGGAGCACGGCCGCGTGTCGCTGGCGCTTGTCTCGGATTCCGCCGTTACTGCGACGGGCTACCCCAGGGAGATATCGCCGGCCGTCGACGCCAAGAGTTCGACGGTTCGCGTGAAAGTCGCGATCAAAAATCCGCCCTCTGCAATGGCTCTCGGAAGCGCTATCGCGGGAACTGCGGCGATCAAACCGGCTGCGGAGATCACCCTGCCGTGGACCGCACTGACAGCTCTCGGGTCGAAGCCCGCCGTCTGGATCGTCGACTCCAAGACAAACACCGTGTCGCTGAAGCCGGTCATCGTCGGCGCGTACGAAGCCGAAGCCATGCTCATCAAAGAAGGACTCGAGCCCGGAGACCGCGTCGTGGTCGACGGAGGCAAGCTGCTCAGCCCCGGCCAGCCCGTCACATATGGCGAGGACCGATCATGAAAACGCGGATATCTGTCGTCGCATTCGGCATCGCATCTGCATTGGCGCTGGCCGGCTGCAAGCAGGAGGCAAAGGGCCCCGCGCCGGTCCGGCCCGTGCTGTCGACGGTCCTGCAGCCAGCCCTACCCGGCAGCACGGTTTCGGTTGGAACTGTCCAGCCCCGTTATGAGACAAATCACGGCTTCCGCGTGCTTGGGCGCCTGATCGCGCGCCCGGTCAACGTCGGAGATCTCGTTGCCAAAGGGCAGACGATTGCGGCGGTCGATCCCACCGCTCTCGAACTCGCCGTGAGGTCAGCGAAAGCGGACCTTTCGAAAGCCCAGGCCCTGCTTGAAAACGCAATTGGGACCGAGGAGCGCAAGAGAATCCTGATCCGGACCGACGCCACGTCGAAGCAGTCTCTGGACGATGCGGAGCAGGTGCGCGCCGGCGCACAAGCATCGGCTGCTCGTGCCAGCGCGAACCTAGCAAAAGCGATTGAGCAACTGGGTTATGCGCAGGTCAAGGCGGAGTTCGACGGTGTCGTCACGGCCGTGAGCGCCGATGTGGGACAAGTCGTGTCGCCGGGCCAGAGCGTCGTGACCGTGGCGCGGCTGGACGTGCGGGAGGCTGTAGTCGACATCGGCGCCGATTTCCCGGTGCCCTTGACCGTCGGTTTGCCATTCGCCGTCGGCTTGCAGCTGCTTCCTGCCGTTCAAGTCCAGGGACACATTCGCGAAATCTCGCCGCAAGCCGATCAGGTAACGCGCATGCGCCGCGTTCGCATCACGTTGAATAATCCGCCCGAAACTTTTCGGTTCGGAAGCACCATCACAGCGAAGCTGAGCAACACTCCCGATCCAGTTCTCCGCCTGCCCGAGTCCGCTGTCCTCAAAGAGGGCGGTGAGACGTTCGTTTGGGTCATCGACCCTTCCGCAAGCACAGTCTCGCGGCGCAAGGTCGATGTTTCTCAAGAGGAAACAGGCATGACGGTAACCGGCGGTCTCGCGGCGGGCACCCGTATCGTGACGGCCGGAATCCACAGTCTCAAACCAGGACAGCAAGTCCGCATCCAGCAGGACGCCACGCCATGAAAAGCTTCAACCTCTCCGACTGGGCGCTCGAGCATCGTTCGCTGGTCTGGTATTTCATGATCGCCTTCATGGCGGCAGGTCTCTTCGCATATTTGCAGCTGGGGCGGCAGGAGGATCCTGATTTCACCATCAAGACCATGGTGATCGGGGCGCAATGGCCGGGTGCATCGCCCGACGAAATGGCGCGCCAGGTCACCGACCGGATCGAGAAGAAGCTCGAGGAGCTGGAATCGCTCGACTATACCAAGAGCGTCACTGTTGCGGGTCAAACCACGGTGTTCGTCTATCTGCGCGACACGACGAAGGCGGCTGATGTTCCTCCGACCTGGGCGCGCGTGCGCAATATGATTGCAGATATCAAGGGCAATTTTCCGCAAGGGGTGATCGGACCGGGCTTCAACGACCGCTTCGGCGACGTGTTCGGCAACATCTACGCTTTCACCAGTGACGGGCTGACCCAGCGGCAGTTGCGCGATCGCGTCGAGGACATTCGGGCAAAAGTCCTCACCGTCCCCAACGTCGGGAAGGTAGATATCCTCGGCGCACAGGACGAAAGGATCTTTCTGGAATTTTCAACCCGCAAGGTCGCGGCGCTTGGCCTCGATACCCGTTCGATCATCTCTTCGCTGCAGGCGCAAAATGCCGTCGCACCTTCCGGTGTGTTCCAGGATGGGCCTGAGCGCATCAGCGTTCGCGTCAACGGTCAGTTCGCATCCGAGGAAAGCCTGAAAGCAATCAATCTCAGGATCAACGACCGGTTCTTCCCGCTCTCGGATGTGGCAACCATCACGCGCGGTTATGCCGATCCGCCGGCCACGCTCGTTCGCTTCAATGGCCAGCCCGCTATCGCACTCGCGATCGGAATGAAATCAGGCGCGAACCTGCTGAAATTCGGCGAGGCTCTCAAAGAGGAGATGTCCAAAATTCTCGCGGAACAGCCGATCGGCCTGGGAGTTCATCTCGTCGCCGATCAGCCGGTTGTTGTCGAGCACGCCGTGTCGGGCTTCACGGAAGCCCTGTTCGAAGCAGTGGTCATCGTGCTCGGGATCAGCTTCCTCAGCCTCGGACTTCGGGCCGGTCTGGTCGTTGCGATTGCAATTCCCCTGGTTCTGGCGATCACCTTCGTGGTGATGGCGTATGCCGGAATCTCCCTGCAACGAATTTCGCTTGGCGCCCTGATCATCGCGCTGGGCCTTCTGGTCGATGACGCCATGATCGCCGTTGAGATGATGGTGGCGCGGCTGGAAGCCGGCGATCCGCTAGAGAAGGCCGCAACGCACGTTTACACCTCGACTGCCTTTCCCATGCTGACTGGCACGCTCGTCACGGTCGCCGGTTTCATTCCGATCGGTCTCAACACCAGCAACGCCGGTGAGTTTACCTACACCTTGTTCGTCGTCATTGCCGTCTCGTTGCTCGTGTCCTGGATCGTCGCAGTGTTGTTCACGCCCCTGCTTGGCGTCACGATCCTGCCGGCCAGGATGAAGGGTCATCATGACTCGAAAGGGCGGCTTGGGCAAACCTTCGCTCGTCTGCTTCTGGTTTGCATGCGCCATCGCTGGATCACCATCGGAGTGACGGTTGCGGCCTTCGCGCTGGCTATGTTCGGCATGAAGTTCGTGCAACAGCAGTTCTTTCCATCGTCGGACCGGCCAGAACTCGTCATCGACTGGAACCTGCCTCAGAACGCCTCGATCACCGAGACCAACACGCAAATGGCACGGTTCGAGCGCGAACAGCTCCAGGGCAATCCGGCTGTCGATCATTGGTCGACCTATGTAGGGACTGGCGCTCCGCGATTTGTATTGTCGTTCGACGTGCAAACGGCGAACACCTGGTTCGGCCAGATGGTCGTCGTCACCAAGGGCGGCATTGCCGCCCGTGATCGCGCCAAAGTGCAGTTCGAAACCTATCTGAGGAAGACCTTTCCCGGCACCGATACGTTCGTCAAATTGCTCGAGGTCGGGCCGCCGGTCGGCCGCCCCGTGCAGTATCGGGTGAGCGGGCCCGATATCGCCAAGGTGAGGGAATTCTCCCAGAGGTTGGCCGGAATCGTGCGCGCCAATCCGCACCTCGACCATCCCGTATTCGACTGGATGGAGCCGGCGCGCGTTGTCAAGGTCGATGTGCTGCAGGACAAGGCACGACAGCTTGGCGTGAGCTCGGAGGACATTGCTTCGACATTGAACGGCGTGCTGACCGGCTCATCGATGACCCAGGTGCGAGACAGCATTTACCTGGTGAACGTCACAGGCCGGGCGACTGCACCGGAGCGCGCTTCGATCGATACGCTGCGCGATCTGCAATTGACTGGCCTCGGCGGCCAATCGGTGCCGCTCGGGGCGGTGGCGACGCTGCGCTATGAAATCGAACAGCCGACGATCTGGCGGCGATCGCGGATTCCCACGATCACGCTCAAGGCCAGCATTCTCGATACCGTCCAGCCCAAGACAATCGTCGACCAGCTTACGCCGAAGGTGGACGAGTTCGCAAAGGCACTGCCGGCCGGCTACTCCGTCGCAATCGGAGGCTCGGTCGAGGAAAGCGCGAAGAGCCAGGCCCCGATCGCGGCGGTGGTGCCGCTGATGCTGTTCATCATGGCGACCATTCTGATGATCCAGCTGCAAAGCTTTCATCGGTTGTTCCTGGTATTTGCAGTTGCTCCCCTCGCCTTGATCGGCGTGGTCATCGCCTTGCTGCCAAGTGGGGCTCCACTCGGCTTCGTTGCGATTCTCGGAGTACTGGCCCTGATCGGCATCCTGATCCGCAACTCGGTGATTCTCATCGTGCAGATCGAAGATCTCAGGAAGGAGGGCCGCCCCGCCTGGGACGCTGTCGTCGAAGCAACTGAGCATCGCATGCGGCCGATCATGCTGACCGCCGCCGCCGCGAGCCTCGCACTCATTCCGATCGCCCGCGAAATCTTCTGGGGTCCGATGGCCTATGCGATGATGGGCGGCATCATCGTAGGCACGGTACTGACCCTGCTTTTCCTGCCCGCGCTTTACGTAGCGTGGTTCCGAATCAAGGAGCCGGCAGCTGCAACCGAAATTGATCGCGAAAATCCGCTGGCCCCTGAAATGCGGTCAACTTCGTCAATCGATATGCCCACCGGGCACGGGCGCGAACTGGAAAATGCGTAGGAGCCAAGCATGAAGGACGTACTTGCAGTCTTCACCTTTATGGCCGGAGTCGTGCTGGTGGGGGCTTTCTTTGCCGCTCTCCAACCGGCCACCGTCACCGCGGCTGTAGGTGGGATGGGAAAGCCTGACCGGTGCAGCCTGACCGCTTCGTCGACGCCGGGTTGCCAGACAAACGGGATCGCCGCGCTACCGTGGTCCGTTGCAGCAATGGTGACGACCATTCCCAGAGATCATTTGCGATCCTCTCACTGATTCCCCCCAGAAGTACTGCAACTCAACACCGACATCTTCGGCAATCTCTCATGACCTTAATGCTCGACTGTTTTGACGCTGCCACAATCAGGCGTTTGCTTGGAGGACTTCTCCTGGCGTCTTCCGTTCTTGCCTCTTCCGCGGCCATGGCTGCCCACCAAGGTGACTCGGAAGGAACGCCCGACCAAAGCGGCGCTACTCAGCAAGAAAAGAGCGAGCGAGCTGATGAGCGACTCCGTGCGCAATTTCGCGCCGCCCCTATGTCCCTCACACAGGCAATCGCGATTGCGGAACGATTGCATCCCGGTTCACGGACGGCTGCGGTAACTTTCGAAATCTCCGAGAGACCAGGCTATCGGGTGAGGACCGTCAGAGACAAGAAAATATGGGAAAATATCGTCGACGTCATCACAGGCCGGGCCATCGGACCCGAGACGTCATTGTCCATGCGTGATCTTGAAGTTGATGAGCGCGACAACATCGTGGCGCTGCGATCGGTCGGACAGGCACTTTCCGAAGCCATTGCCATTGCGGAAAAGGCCGCCGCGGGAAAAGCCATTAGCGGAGGTCTGGTGAAGGAACAGGATCAGATAAATTTTGTGGTGGTCGTACTGAGCGAAGATCGGGTGAAGGAGGTCTTTCTTGAACCGGCACGCAGCAGTTCCAAAAGTGCCGTCCCGCGCAAGAATGGAAGCCGCTAGGTCTTGGCAATGCGATTCAACCGCTACGCAGCCCTGTCGGCATTCAACGGCTTTCGCTCAGGGCGGGATTCACAGCCGCCTGAACTGACCATGAAGAGGTCTAAGGGGACAAGCGATCTCACCAGATCATCCCAAGCGAAGCTAGCCGAACTTGATCCAGATCAATATGACTCGAACGAGAGCGTGTTTGGCTGCGAGCCCTTTTTCACAAGGAGGAACAAATGAAGCCGCTCTCTGAACAACTCGCTGAGTTGTCGGTACGTGCAAAGGGTGCTGAAGATTCCTTTGCGGACGCAAAAAAGGAAGCGCGCGACAAGATTGAAGCGCGCAAGGCTGAGGCGCTTTCGGCAGCAAAGACTGCAGTGGAGAAGGTGAACCAGCAAATCAAGTCTGCCGGAGAGTCCGCCACCAGAGACACAAAAGCCCTGCAAGCGAAAATTACTGCGGACGTGAACGCCCTAAAGGCGCACGTAGTCGAAGCAAAACATGGTCTAGACGTGAAATTAGCCGAGAAGCGCGCCGAGCTCTTTGAGTCGGACGCCGGTTTGGCGATCGATTACGCCATCGCGTCGGTTGAACAGGCCCGGCTAGCCGTTCTCGATGCCATCGACGCCCGCTTGGCCGCCGACCAAGCAAAGCGCTCATAAGAGCGGGAGTATGCGCCAGCGCGGCTATGCGGCGGCCGGTTCGCTCGATGCTCTTCATGCCGTGTGAATAGATCGAGTTGCACCCGCGCATGATATCCGCCGGTTCGGCCGCGCCGGCAGGGACACTGTCGCGAACCTTTCCTGGGTTCCCACTACTTGAGTATGCTGGCTCGGGGACTATGACGGGGTGCATAACATGACCCGACAGCTAGTCGAAACGCCGCACGACAGCTTCATGGGAGCGGCAGAAAAAGAGATGATCGCGTTTGAGCGGAAGGAAAGATAACTCCGCAGAAATGCCAAAGAGGACCGGACCGAAGAACTGCACATGCCTCAACTCAAGGAAGTACTTCAGAGCTAGGCCCGGGGGCCCGGGATTTAAGACGAGAGGCTGCCTCAGTTGACGTCTCTTCTTTTCACGTTGGATCGCCATCTTCATTTGGTAAGGGCAATGCCGGTATTTAGTCGTATCGAGGATGCAGCGGTCCATCTTAACCGCCAAATCCTCATAGTGATCGCTTAGGCACACGCCGCCTCCCAATTGCCTTGTCCCCGTTCAAAGCCGCAGCTCCGCCCGACAGCTTTCAGCAAACTCGCGAAGCACATCGGATTGCGGACCGACAGCAGGCCTCGCCTGAGTGTCGAGTTGGGGCGAGTAATAGGTCTCGATAATCCGGTCCATCACCCGTTCGGCTGCTTCTATTGTCCGCGTGGACGCGAACAGCCGCATCTTCCCCATGCTGGCGTATAGCGCCATCACATGTTTGGCATTTCCGATGGAGGTTTGCTTCAAAGCGTCGACGAACGCCTCCGAGGCCAAGTCTATGAATTCGACAAAAATCTGCTCTCGCCGAAGGCTTTGCTGCGCACGCCGCTTGGCCTCATCCTGATAGTGCTGCGTCAGCCAGGTTGTTGCCAGCGATGCGAATGCGCCGATGAGCGAACCAAACAGAGCCGAAAGCGCCGAGATGTACGCCGGATTCATGGAACATGTACTACTGCGCGATCGAGGCCCCTCATTCCGCAGCGACCTCATCGGCTGTATCATCACCCAGCAGTTGCAAGACTTTGCGAAACCGCCGTTGACCCTCGACATTGAGTTTGCCGATAGCCGGCAAAGTCTTCTGGACCAGGATGGAGAAATCTCGGCGAACCCCGGCATCCGCCGGCAATAATTGCGGCAGCGCCTCAATTGCTGCCCGCTCATCCACCGTCAGCATGGCCCATTGCTCACGCACGGCGGTCTTGAACTCGGTCTCCGAGACATCCGGGTACGCCAGAAGCAGCTTGCGAAGGGCATCGAATGTGCTCTTTTCGATCCGATGCTGTGCCTTCCCGACATACACCAATATTCGAGCGGCAGCATCTAGCGCGTTACCTTCAGCAATCCCTCCCCTCACGCGAGATCTCTCCCTGTCAGCAGCAATGAGGACGGAAGGCGACAGCCCAGGCCGCGGCCGCGATGGACCTTCATTTTGGGAAATGCCGCACGCGGCCTGAACCATGGGGAAGCCGTAAATCGTGTGGAATGTGCGCTCGACATGCTCGTCACGAACATCTCGAAAGAAATTGAGCGCTTGCACCATCGCCGTCGAAAATTGCTTCTGCATGGCGAGAAGCGGATTGTCCGTCGATACCGGAGTGCGCTCCGCCCTGACTTGCTCAGCTATTGGCCCGACGATTTGCATTATCGGGTTCTTGTCCGAGAACAGGGAATAGCCGAGCCGCAACGGGTTCAACTCGATTACGGCCCGCGCCATCTGGGGGCCGCTCAGCATTTTGACGGCCGGTTGCAAAAACATCTGATAGAGGACGTTGTTTACGTCGGAGATGCGTGCGGCCGCCGCGAACTCGCGCTCATCTTCCACCGTGTTGCAACCGAGCGCACGGATGTCGTCTAGCCCGCGCTCCTCGATCGCCAGATCGAAATCGGCGATGTCTCCCTGATGGGCGGGCTTCTCCGTGATCACGATCTCGTACAGCCCCGGCGGCATCGCATCGATAAGCTCCATGTTGTTGATGAACTGCGCATGATCCTTTTCCGCAATCTTGGTGCCGACGAAGATGGCCAGATGGCCCGCGCTGGCATCAATGGTGTAGAAAATGCGCTGACCGCATTCCCGGATCTCCTCTACACTTTGGTAGTTGTCCAGTATCCAATCGAGCGCCTGCTGCGGCGGCGTGATATTGTCGCCGCGCGAGCAGAAGCAGACGATCGGGGTCTTGATCTCTCGAAGGTCAAGTCGAATGCCATCGCTGGTTACGATCTGACCGGTTGAGAACTTGTTGCCAATAAAGAGATTGTCGACCATCCACTGCATCTCTTCACCGCGCAACACCACAAAATCACCCCACCACTTCTCGAACGCCAGATAGCGGCTTTTCTCTTGCTCAGGATCTACCCATACGTTGTATTGTTTGGTCCAGAAGGTGTTGGCAGGATTGAGATTGTCGAAATTGGCAACCAGCCACGCTGCGTCGAAGATGCCGTTCCCCATGTCGCTTATCATGCGATCGAGCCAGCTTCCGCCATACCAGCCGCCAAGATAGCGCATGGCGTTCTTGCCGTGTACGCCGCCCCAGTAAGACAGCGGCGTACCCGCGACCACTATCGGACCGACCAGATCAGGCCGCATACATGCGGCAAGCATTGCATGCCAACCTGCTTGGCAGTTGCCGTACACGAATGGTTTTCCGAGTGCATCGGAGTGCAGTTCCGCGATCCTTTCGAGAAAAATCGTATGGGCGCGCGCCACGTCCTCGATCCGCTGTCCGTCCACGGGAACGGCGGAGAAGCCTGCGAAGTACACTGGGTGTCCGGCCTTGAACGCGTCGCCTATTTCACTCAGCTGCTTGAAGCCGCCAATTCCTGGCCCTTGTCCGGCACGCGGGTCGATGACATAGACGGGACGCTTGCGGTCGTCGATCTCGACGCCTTGCGGTGGGATGATGCGCAGGAGCGAGTAGTTGACCGGATGAGGCAGCTCATCGCCGCGCATCACCAACTCGGTGTCGTACATCAGGACCGAAGTTGCACCGTGCGCCAGCATCTCCTCGTGGGCGTTTCCACGCTCGCGCAGGATATCGAGGAAGAGAACGGATCTCTGCCAGAAGTCGCGCGCATATTCACCGATGGCAGAGGGCGGAATTGACTTCTCCCAGGCGCGCACATGCGCGTTGATTTCATGAAGGGCCGTTGGCGCCCTCTGCCCTATCTGGCTCGATAACTCCTCCATCACTCGGGGTGGCCTCAGGGCTTGAAGCGAATTCGTGTCAGTCATGGCTCGAACCTCTCTCGCCCCCGCCGACCTATCAAATTTAATTATCCGCTCTCCATTGCGATCAAATTTGACCAAGATCAATTTCCCTTCGCGATACAGGTCTACCATTCGCGTTCCGCACGCCAACGGGCACATCCGCGCATTGTGGCGAAAGAAGCGGCATAGGATGTCTGCTGGATCCCGCGCGTTGAGTTAAGATCAATTTGATAACTGCGTTCTGCACTTCTCATGTTCCACAATTGAGCTGCATCGTTCGGCAGCTGGAGCATTGCTTGACCTCGGCTGAGCAGGCCGGTGCATTCGGCAAGAGGAGGAGTATCGTGGCTGCACATCTCCTTCGGTCGCGCGAACACGAGACGCTTCCGCGTCGCGCTGCTCTGGCAGCACTTGTAACGGCGCTGGCGTTTTCAGGATGCCTTCCAATCGACAACGTCCACGCCCAACCAAAACCGCCGGAGGCTATCGAGAACGCCAAGAAAACCGTCGAAACTCTGATTAATCGCCTGCGTGGCCACGATATGCCCGAGGGGATCGTGAAGACGAATGGCCGTATCGAAGCGACGCAGGTCGACGTCGCGGCGAAATACAGTGGCAGGCTGGCGACGCTGACGGTTGATGAGGGCGATGAGGTCACGGCCGGCCAGGTGGTCGGTACCATCTCGTCACCGGAAACCGAAGCCCAGCTGCGCTCGGCGCAGGCTCAAGTGATCAAAGCCAAACAATCACTGGCCGAGGCGATCGCGCTCATCGCCCAGCGCACCAGCGACCTGACATTTGCCAGAACGGACTATGAGCGTGGAAAGACTCTACTGCAAAGCGGGAACATCGCTCAGCAAGTGGTTGATCAGCGGCGCAACCGGTTCGAGGCGGCTGACGCAGCGTATGTTGCGGCCAGTGCGCAGCGTGAGGAAGCCGAGGCGTCGATCAAATCCGCTGAGGCGCAAGTCGAACAGCTTCAATCCGTTTTGGTTGATCTCATCCTCGTCTCGCCGAGGAGCGGACGTGTGCAATACCGCTTGGCTCGCGCCGGCGAAGTGATCTCCCCCGGCCAACGGATCCTGACGATCCTCGATCTGAATGACGTTTACATGACGATCTATTTGCCGGCGGAACAAGCCGGCAGGCTTACCATTGGCGACGAGGCCCGCACCATTCTCGATCCGATCCCGCAGTACGTCCTCCCAAATACCGTTAGCTTTGTGGCCACCGAGGCCCAGTTCACACCCAAGAGCGTCGAGACTTCCGAGGAGCGAGAGAAGCTGATGTTCCGCGTCAAGCTTCAGGGCGACCCCAAGGTGCTCGATCAATATCACAAGTTTGTAAAAACCGGCGTCCGCGGTCTCGGATTCGTGCGTACCGACACCAAGATCGCGTGGCCCAAGGAGCTCGAGGTTAAGCTTCCGCAATGAAGGATGCCGTTATCGCCAGTGTCAAGCAGGTCACGCACCGCTATGGCAAGGCGTTCGCGCTGAACGATCTCACGCTCGACATTCCCGCCAATTGCATGGCCGGACTGATCGGCCCCGACGGGGTCGGTAAGTCAACCTTGCTCGCCCTCATTTCAGGCGTACGCAAGATTCAAACAGGCAAAGTTATCGTGCTCGATGGCGATATGGCAGATGGGCACCATCGGCGCGCGAGTTACGGACGCATTGCCTACATGCCGCAGGGACTGGGCCGCAACCTGTATCCGACGCTTAGTGTATTCGACAACATTGACTTCTTCGGCCGCCTGTTCGGTCAGGGTGCCGCCGAGCGTCGCACGCGAATCACCGAGTTGCTGAAGGCCACTGGGCTCGATCCGTTTGCCGATCGACCCTGCGGCAAGCTCTCGGGCGGGATGAAGCAGAAAGTGAGCCTTTGTTGTTCGCTGATGCACGATCCAGATCTCCTGATTCTCGATGAGCCCACTACGGGCGTCGACCCGCTATCACGACGGCAGTTCTGGGAGTTGATCGGTTCCATTCGAGGGCGCCGACCTCAAATGAGTGTGATCGTCGCGACGGCCTATATGGACGAGGCGAGCCAGTTCGACTGGCTCGCGGCAATGGATGACGGAAAGGTGATCGCCCATGGCGCACCAATGGAGATCCTGGCCGCGGCGAAAAAGAGCACGCTCGACGACGCCTTCATTGCCCTGCTTCCGCCCGAAAAGCGCGACCAGCACCAGGACGTCATCGTGCCGCCCCGAACGGCAAGCGATGACACCACGGCGGCGATCGAGACGGAAGGGCTGACGCGCCGGTTCGGTGATTTCGTCGCCGTCGACCACGTGAGCATCCGTATTGGACGCGGCGAGATATTCGGATTCCTCGGTTCGAACGGCTGCGGCAAAACCACGACCATGAAAATGATGACGGGGCTGCTTCCGGTCACCGAGGGCTCGGCCAAGCTGTTCGGTAAGCCAATGACGGCAGACGACATGGAGGCACGTCAGAACGTCGGATACATGTCGCAGGCATTCTCGCTCTACAGCGAATTGACCGTTCTTCAGAATCTCGAGCTCCACGCCCATCTTTATCACCTCCCTGCCGACGAGATCGAGAGTCGCATTCGGGAGTTGCTGGAACGGTACGACCTGAGGAATGTGGCCGACGACAAACCGGCAAGCTTGCCGCTTGGGGTCAAGCAGCGGCTACAACTGGCGGTCGCCGTGCTCCACCGGCCGTCCATGCTCATTCTCGACGAGCCCACCTCCGGCGTCGATCCTGTCGCCCGTGATGCGTTTTGGCGCTCGTTGATCGATCTTTCCCGAAATGACGGTGTAACGATCTTCCTCTCGACCCATTTCATGAACGAGGCGGAGCGCTGCGACCGCATCTCGCTCATGCATCAAGGCCGCGTGCTTGCCGTCGGACCACCGAAGAACCTGACGAAGCAGCGCAACAGCGCTTCTCTTGAGGAAGCCTTCATCTCCTACCTGGAGGAAGCCGCCACCGACGAAGAACGAAAGAGCCCGGCGGAGCGGGCCCCGCAGGGGGCGACGGCAGCAAGTGCGCCGGTCGCCAAGCTTGGCACCGCGCGCACCGCCCGGCGGTTTGATCCGGGACGGCTGTGGGCATATGCGCGACGCGAGACAATGGAGCTGCTGCGCGATCCTTTCCGGCTGGCATTTGCTTTCATCGGCCCTGTCATTCTTATGATCGCCATGGGCTATGGAATTACCTTCGACATCGAGAACCTGAAATACGCGGCCTTCGACCAGGATGGGACGCCGGAAAGCCGTAGGCTGCTCGAAAGCTTCTCCGGATCTCACTACTTCACCGAACAACCCCCGATTGGCTCCCCTGAGGAGCTGGAGCGACGCATGCGCAGCGGAGAGCTGGCCGTTGTCGTCGAGATTCCGGCAGGCTTTGGGCGCGACCTTGCAAGCTTGCATTCGCCCGAGGCTGCGTTCTGGATCGACGGTGCCATGCCATTCCGGGGCGATACCACGAAAGGTTACGTTACAGGCTTGCTGTTGCGCTATGCACAGGATCTCATGACGGAGCGCCTCGGTCCCAATGCGCCATCCAACGCCTATCTCGGAAGCGTCAATATCGAAAACCGGTTCCGCTACAATCAGGCCTTCAAGAGCGTCTTCAGCATGGTCCCGAGTGTAGTCGTGATCATGCTGGTTCTGATCCCAGCCATCATGGCAACCATCGGAGTCGTCCGCGAGGTGGAGACCGGCTCGATCGCCAACTTTCGATCCACGCCCATCAGCAAATTCGAGTTCCTCATGGGCAAACAACTTCCCTACGTCGGCATCGGGATGTTGACATTCTTGATCATGGTGCTGATGGCGCTCGCCGTGTTCCGCGTGCCGGTCAAAGGGTCGTTTGGGGCGCTTGCACTTGGAGCATTGCTGTACGTTTTCTCGACCTGCGCGTTCGGGCAACTGGTCTCGACGTTCACGCGGACTCAAGTCGCCGCCGTGTTCGCTACAACAGTTCTTGCCGTCATTCCGGTTGTGAATTTCTCAGGCCTGCTCGTGCCCGTTTCCTCGCTCACCGGGCAGGGGCGGTTCATCGGCTTGATGTTTCCAGCGGCCTGGTTTCAGCCGATCAGCGTTGGCACGTTCACAAAAGGCCTCGCCTATTCTGATCTTGGCCTTAATGCCCTTGCCCTGGCTGGCTTCTCGGTCGCCTTCTTTGTTGCAGCTCACATTCTGCTGCAGAAACAGGAGCGCTGAAATGTCGTCGAACCAAGTGGCCCGTTCTGGTGGAGAGGCGCCCTCCCGTGCGGCAACCAAGCGACCCGAGCGCAGCGGGTTGGGCAGGCTACGGCTGCATCTGACCAACATCTACAGGTTAACGATCAAGGAGCTGCGCAGCATCCGCTCAGACCCGATCATGCTCGCTCTTGTCGCCTACTCCTTTACTATCGCAATCTACGCCGCCGCTACCGGCGCGTCCACCGAAGCGAAGAACCTTTCTGTCGGCATCGTCGACGAAGATCGTTCCAGCCTGTCACGCTCCATCGCGGACGGCCTCACGCCGCCAACGTTCAAGCCGGCGATACAGCTAACGGCCGCGGATATCGATTCGACGATGAATTCGCAGCGGGTCATCTACGTGATCGAGATCCCGCCCAAGTTTGAGGCCGATATCCTCGCCGGCCGAACACCTTCCGTTCAAATCGACGTCGACGCTACCGCCGCTGCGCAGGCCTTCAACGGCATGACCTACATCCAGAACGTGATCATTGGATATGTGACCGACTTCGTGGCGCGTCGCGAAGGAGCGGTAGCCATGCCGGTCAAGACGGTGACGAAAGTGAAGTTCAATCCCAACTCGACTTCGAGCTGGTTCACAGCGGTAATGCAAATCATCAGCAATCTTACCATGATCACGGTGATGTTGACCGGCGCGGCTCTCATCCGCGAGCGAGAACAGGGAACGGTCGAGCACCTGCTCGTCATGCCCGTGACTCCCATCGAGATCATGCTCTCCAAGATCCTGGCGAACGGCATCGTCATCGTGGTTGCGGCGACCTTATCGCAATTGCTCGTCGTCGAGTGGTGGCTGCAGGTGCCGATTGAGGGCTCGCGCCTGCTCTTTCTAGTGGGCTCGTGCTTCTATGTGTTCGCGGTTGCGGCACTCGGCATTGCTCTCGGAACGATTGCTTCCACAATGGCCCAATTCGGCTTGCTCTCGATCCCCGTGCTGCTGGTGATGATGCTGCTTTCCGGCAGCACCACACCGCTGGAAAGCATGCCAGTATGGCTGAAGCATCTGATGTTGGTCATCAGCCCTACGCCGCATTTCGTGATCTTCTCCCAGGACGTCGCCTTCCGGGGGGCGGAGGCCGCGATTGTCTGGCCACAGATCGTCGCAATTGCCGCAATCGGAAGCATCTTCTTCGCAATCGCGCTGTATCGCTTCCGCCGTGTCATATTCAGCGGCTGACGTCGACGCCAAACGATGCCTTAGGCAGAGAACATCCAGCACTCTCGTTGATTTGCATCAAAGCGAATGACGGCTTCTAGGATAAGCTATTAGCTTGGTCATGAACGAGACAAGGCAACGCTTGGTCTCACTCCCGCAGATATGCCGGGCATTCGCCTTTGACTCGCTCCCGCTAGCGAGAGGCCCAGCTAACGTTTGCAGGGCTTTGAAAGAGACGCAAGAGCGAAGCTTTCATAAGCGACATGTCCCATCTGAATTAGAAGGGAAGGTGCCGCAAATCAGCAGCGTTGACCAAGGCCCGTCCTGACAGAAATCGATGCGAGGATCAAGCAATGAGCGTTACAGCCGCCACAGACATTAGGGCGCCTCATGCAAAGTACGAGCGCCTGATCGCTGCAGCCAAGCATGTGCCTATGGCCACCACCATCGTCGTCCATCCCTGCGACGAGACGTCATTGGCCGGCGCATGCGAAGCCGCCGAGCTCGGCATCATCAGGCCAATCCTCGTCGGTCCGATCAATAAAATAAAAGCCGCTGCTGCAGAGCACAATCTCGACATCTCGAATTTCGAGACGATCGACGCGCCGCACAGCGACGCCGCGGCCGCGAAAGGCGTCGAGTTGGTAGGCCAAGCAAAAGGTGAGCTTCTGATGAAGGGAAGCCTGCACACAGATGAACTGATGCGATGCGTCACGGCCGGTGCAAGCGGTTTGCGCACCAACCGGCGGATTAGCCACGTCTTCGTAATGGATGTGCCGACCTATCCCGAAACGCTGTTCATCACCGATGCAGCGATCAACATTTTTCCCGATCTTGATGCCAAGCGCGACATCGTGCAGAACGCGATCGACTTGTTCGTCCAGATCGGGCTCGGCTCGCACCCGCGCGTCGCGCTATTGTCTGCGGTGGAGACCGTGACGACCAAGATTCCCTCGACGATCGAGGCGGCCGCGCTCTGCAAAATGGCCGACCGCGGCCAGATCACTGGCGGCATTCTGGATGGTCCGCTTGCCTTCGACAATGCTATCGATCCAGAGGCGGCCCGGATCAAGGGCATCAGATCGCCGGTCGCAGGCAAGGCGCAGATCCTCGTCGTACCCGATCTTGAGGCCGGCAACATGCTCGCGAAAAATCTCACCTTTCTTGTCAAGGCGGATGCGGCCGGGATCGTGCTGGGCACGCGTGTTCCGATCGTCTTGACTTCGCGCGCCGATAGCGTGCGGGCGCGCCTGGCGTCCTGTGCGATCGGCGTCCTCTGTGCGGATGCGCGTCGACGGCTTCACCCTGTGCCTGCGGCCTGAACGTCCTGCTCTGCCGCGCAACCGCGCTCTAGTTAGCACGCGGTACGGCATTAGTGCAGCAACGTCGCTTGCCTCGTCCGACCGAACCAGTACCCCAGGGTCCAGCCTTCGGCCATGACATTCAAAACCAAGCTCACCGCTTCCTCGGGGGAACCCACGGCAACCCAAGGCTGTTCTCACGGTCACGTTGCTACCGACCCAGGGTGGTTGGCAGGTCGGCTGTGATCGCGCCCAGCGGATCTGGCGTCGCGAGGGCTGAAAGTACCACGGAAACAGAAGCCGCGGGGCCAGCTGTGGCTGAAGGACGGCATCCGCTCGAGACCACAGCATCGCAATCATGTCTGGAGCTACGACTTTGTCGAGGCGCAGACACATGACGGTCGCAGGCTCCTGCTCATGACCTTCATCGATGAGTTTACCCAGGAATGCCCGGCCATTCGCGTCGCACGTCGGATCAACAGCTTCGGCGTCATCGAGACGATGGCCGACGTGATGCTCACCAAGAGTGTCCCCGAACACATCCGCTCCAACAACGGCGCGGAGATGACGGCCAAGGTGGTTCGCAACTGGCTTGGAAAACTCGGCGCCAAGACGCTCTACATCGAGCCGGGCAGCCCGTGGGAGAACGGCTATTGCGAATCCTTCAACGGCAAATTGCGCGACGAATGCCTCAACCAGGAAATCTTTTACAGTCTGAAAGAAGCTCAGGTCGTGATCGAGCAATGGCGCAATCACTTCAACACGATACGTCCGCACTCATCGCTCGGCTATCGACCACCGGCACCGCAGACACCCACAGCTCAATTGCTTCAACTGGATCTGTGTGCTGCCGTGCAGTAGTCTCTATCCCGCTGGTCCAAAATATCCGTCAGGTCAGCAGACAGTTCTCGCCTCAACTCGCCAAGGTCTATGAATCTGTCGATCGATCGCAATAGATGATCGGCCGGAACGTGCCGCTCGAGCGAAAACTCATAGAACAACGCGGCCTGCTCAACTCGCTGATGTCCCATCATGATTCAGTCCTTACGACTGAATCAGCGATCCTCAACCCGCGCAGCCGAAGACTTTTTCAACGCAATCGTTCGGAAGCAGACCTACGTAGAGGGTCACGCAAAGCGATTGCTAGGTCACCGCCGCCATAAGTCCAGCGAGCAAATGGCCGGTAGGTACCTGCCAACCCGACCACTCAGTGGTGATCGAACCCGTCTCCACCAATTGTCTCCTCAAAAACGGGAATTCTGCGGTCGGGGCTGGAGACTTTCGGGAGATTCTCGCCAAAGTTGCGGGTTTTGAGATTTTTGGAGACCGGCACCATATGCGAATTTCGCCGGAAAATGCAGGGATTCCGCGTATAAATTGACCGCAATCTTAGGTCGAGTGAGTGCGTGGCTGCCCTGGGAGGGATCGAACCACGACATTCCCAAACGAATTTCGGCCTTTGAAATATCGAGAGAATTTCGCCTTAAAGGCCGGGTTTTGCTATCCGGAAACTTTTCAGCGGGAGAGCCACCGATTGGGAGGCCCAGAGACTTCGGTACAGCCGAATTGAGAAGGCGCCACCAGGCAGCCCGGAAAGAAGATCGGGCGCTCGGTACGGCCCAGTCGGCCTCCCAACGGCCGTTACCCCTAGCTGTTGCTTTTCGAGGCTAGTGGCTGATCATCCAGGGCCGAGAGCTCGGAAAACCCTTGGCGCCGCTTTTCGTTTTCGTTACCAGCCGCGCCGGCTTTTTGCCGGAACAACAGCCGCAGCCAGGTCCATGCGAGGCCTTGTATTCGGCAAGCGTCTGTGGCGCGTGGCGGCTGCGCTCATTGGTGGTGAGCGCCTTGCGCCGGTCGGGCGGCATGCACAAAAAATTCGGCGCGGTGAGGATTGCTCGCGGCGCCGATGCCTCGCATTGCGGGCAAGCCAACGGCAGGTCGCATTCCGCCATCGGCCGCATGTCGGTGAACGGGCCGCAATCGGCGCAGAGATAATCATAGACGGGCATCTTCGTTTCCTTGCGCAAAGTCGACTCCCCGCGGCGGATGCGGGGCGGCAAGCAGGCCGTCCCGCATCCCGTCGCGCGGGATTACTTGTCCTGGGAGAGCGGCATTTGGATGTCGCCCTTGATAAACTTGGTCGGCCCGGCGGATGACGGCATGATGTCGAATTCGAAGATTTCGGTCGGCAACCATAGCGTGGCGCAGGCATTGGGCACGTCGACAACGCCCGAGATATGACCCTGGCACGGCGCGGTGCCGAGGATCGAATAGGCCTGCGCGCCGGAGTAACCGAACCTCTTCAAATACTCGATCGCATTCAGGCAGGCCTGGCGATAGGCGATGTGAACGTCAAGATAATGCTGCTTACCCTGCTCGTCAACCGAGATGCCCTCGAAGATCAAATAGTCCTTGTAGTTCGGCGTGATCGGCGACGGCTTGAACACGGGATTCTTGATGCCGTATTTGGCGACGCCATCCTTGATCAGACCGACTTTGATATGCAGCCAGCCCGCCATTTCGATGGCGCCGCAGAAGGTGATCTCGCCGTCGCCCTGGCTGAAGTGCAGGTCACCCATCGAGAGACCGCCGCCGGGCACGTAGACCGGGAAGTAGATCTTCGAGCCGCGCGATAGATCCTTGATGTCGCAGTTGCCGCCATGCTCGCGCGGCGGAACGGTGCGCGCGCCCTCGGCGGCGATCTTCGCCTTCGTATCGCCCTTGGCCTGACCGGCATGCGTGGTCGGCGCGAATGGCGGGTTGGCCAATCCGGGCACGCGGGTCGGGTTGGTCGCGATCAGTGCAGCCTCGCGCTCGTTCCAGGTCGCCAGCATTTTCGGATCGGGAAGACAACCGATCAGCCCGGGATGGATCAGACCGGCAAAGTTCACGCCGGGAATATGGCGCGACGACGTGTAGAGGCCCTTGATGTCCCAGATTGATTTCTGCGCCAGCGGGAAATGATCGGTGAGGAATCCGCCGCCGTTCTTCTTGGAAAAGAAACCGTTGAAGCCCCACAGCGACTCTTTGAGCGGGCCCACATCGAGCAGATCGACCACCAGGAGATCGCCGGGTTCGGCGCCCTTGACGCCGATCGGGCCGGAGAGGAAATGCACAATGGATAGATCGATGTCGCGCACGTCGTCGGCAGAATCGTTGTTCTTGATGAAGCCGCCGGTCCAGTCGACGGTCTCGATGATGAAGTCGTCGCCCGGATTGACCCACTCCACGATCGGGACCTCGGGATGCCAGCGGTTGTGTATCTTATCGTTCTCGTAGGCCGATTTCGAGAGATCGACCTTGATCAGTGTATCTGGCATCGAGATGCTCCCCTTTTGACAACCAGGTTACAGTTCATTCCCCGGACCTTTCTAAACGGACAGGTATTTCGAGATCCGCGTGGCATCGACGCCGTCACGCGGCTCGTCGCGAATAATCTCACCGTTCTCGATAACGAGTACGCGGTCGGCGACATCAAGCGCAAAACTCAGCACCTGCTCGGACACCACGATCGACAGTCCGCGCTCGTCGCGAATGCGCTTCAATGTGCGCGCCATGTCCTTGATGATCGAGGGCTGGATACCTTCGGTCGGCTCGTCGAGCAGCAGCACTTTCGGCTTGGTGGCGAGCGCGCGTGCGATCGCAAGCTGCTGCTGCTGGCCGCCGGAGAGATTGCCGCCGCGGCGATTCTTCATTTCAAGCAGTATCGGGAACAGTTCATAGATGCTGCCGGGGACCTCGGATTCACCTGACACCACGAGGCCCGTCTCGATGTTTTCCTTCACCGTCATGGTGGAGAAAATCATGCGGCCCTGCGGGACGTAGGCGAGACCCTTGGCGACGCGCTGATAGCTCTGCAAAGGAGTAATCTCGGTGCCCTCCATGGTGATGGAGCCGGCCTTGGTGGGCAGGATGCCCATCAACGACTTCATCAGCGTGGTCTTGCCCATGCCGTTGCGGCCCATGATCGCCACGATCTCGTTGGGCGCGACCGACACGTTAAGGCCGTGCAACACCTCACTCTGACCGTAGGCGACGTGAAGGTTGGAAATGGAAAGCATCGCCCGCGCTCCTTAGTGGCCGAGGTATACTTCGATGACCTTGGGATCGTTCTTGACCTTCTCCATCGTGCCTTCGGAGAGGATCTGCCCTTGATGCAACACGGTCACCTTGTGCGCGATATCCTCGACAAACTTCATGTCGTGCTCGATCACCAGCACGGAGCGATCCTTGATGATCCGATTCAAGAGTTCAGCTGTCTTAGCGCGCTCGGAGACGCTCATGCCGGCGACGGGTTCGTCCAACATCAAGAGGTCGGGGTTCTGGATAAGCAGCATGCCGATCTCAAGCCACTGCTTCTGGCCATGGCTCAGCTGGTCGGCATAAGTATCGAGACGATCTTTCAGGAAGACCATCTCGGCGACTTCCTCGACCCGCGCTTTTACCGCCGCATCACGCTGGAAGGCGAGCGAGCCGAACACCGTTCGGCCGCGCGGAAAGGAGATTTCCAGGTTCTCGAACACGGTGAGGTCTTCGAACACCGACGGCGTCTGAAACTTGCGACCGACGCCGGCCTGGACGATCTCGTTCTCCTTCAGCTTGGTGAGTTCGTTGCCGCGGAACTGGATGGAGCCGGATGTCGCTCTAGTCTTGCCGCAGATCAGGTCGAGCACCGTGGTCTTGCCGGCGCCGTTTGGGCCGATGATGACGCGAATCTCGTTCTCCTCGACATAGAAGGAGAGATCGTTGACCGCCTTGAAGCCGTCGAAGGAGACCGTGAGCCCTTCGACCGCGAGCAGGAATTCCTTGGGCTGATGTCCGATGAGCATGATCCCCTCCTCACTCCGCGGGTGCGCCGTCGGCGACGGAATTGTCGCTCCAGCCCTTGCCGAACTTTGATTTGCGCGACGCAAGCAGGCGGTCGATGCGCGGCTGCACGTAGTCGGCCCAGATGCCCGAAAGTCCGTTCGGGAAAGCGAGCACGACGGCAATAAAGAGCGCACCGAGACCGAACAACCAGAGTTGCGGAAAGGATTCCGACAGCGACGTCTTGGCGAAGTTGACGAGCAGCGAGCCCCACACCGCGCCAAAGATCGACATCCGTCCGCCGACCGCGGTGTAGATCACCATCTCGATCGAGGGCACGATGCCGACAAAGGACGGCGACATGAAACCTACTTCTAGGGTGAACATCGCGCCGCCGATCGCCGCAAAGATGGCTGCTGCGCAGAAGGCAAAGATCTTGAAGTTGGCGACGCTGTAGCCGGAGAAGCGGACGCGGTCCTCCTGCTCCCGCATCGCGACTAGGATGCGGCCGAGCTTAGTCAGGCGGATGAATTGCGCGACGATGATGCAGCCGAACAGCAGGACCACCTCGACGAAATACAGGATGAATTTCGCGTGGTCGGTACGGATGTCCCAGCCCTGCAGCGTGCGCAGGTCGGTGATCCCGTTGATGCCGCCGGTGTAGCCTTGCTGGCCGACGATCAGGATGGTCATGATCGCCGCGATCGCCTGCGTAATGATCGCGAAGTAGGTACCGCCGACCCGGCGCTTGAACATCGCCGCGCCGATGATGAAGGAGAAGAAGGCCGGCACCAGGATGATGGCGAGCAGCGTCAGCGAGAAACTGTGGAACGGCTTCCAGAACAGAGGCAGCTGCGTGATCTGGTTCCAGTCCATGAAATCAGGGATGCCCGGCGTCGACTGGATCTTGGTGTTGGCGACGCTGGAAGCCTCGAGCTTGAGGTACATCGCCATGCAGTAGCCGCCGAGACCAAAGAACACGCCCTGCCCCAGGCTCAGGATGCCGCCATAGCCCCAGCACAGCACGAGACCGATCGCGACAAAGGCGTAGGTCAAGTATTTGGCGACCAGGTTGAGCCTGAAGATATCGAGGCAGAGCGGCAGGATCACGAACAGCAGCAAAGCAAGCGTCACGAACCCGATGAGCTCGGAGCGGTTGAAGAAGCGCGAGTTGATGATCATGACCGTGCTTTCTTGTTCTTGTCAGCTTTTTCTTATTTGCGGACCTTGAGAGCGAAGAGCCCTTGTGGCCGCATCATCAGGATCCCGACGATGGCAAGCAGCGTGATGACCTTGGCCATCGACCCCGACAGGAAGAATTCCAGCGTCGATTGGGTTTGCGAGATGGTGAAGGCGGAGGCGATGGTGCCGAGCAAACTCGCCGCACCGCCGAACACCACAACCAGGAAGGTGTCGACGATGTAGAGCTGGCCGGCGGTTGGCCCGGTCGAGCCGATCATGGTGAAGGCGCTACCGGCGACGCCAGCGATGCCGCAGCCGAGGCCGAAGGTATAGCGGTCAACCTTCTCGGTATTGATGCCGACAGCGCCCGCCATCGCGCGGTTCTGCACCACGGCGCGGACCTGCCTGCCCCAGCGCGACCAGAATAGCACATAGGACACCCCGATCGTGATCAGGAGCGTCAGCGCCATCACGAACATGCCGTTGATCGGGATCTGGATGGCGTCGCTCGCCGAAACCGAACCCATCATCCACTCCGGCAGTTCGACGCCGACTTCGCGGGCGCCGAAGATCGAGCGATAGGCCTGTTGCAGGATCAGACTTAATCCCCAGGTCGCAAGCAGCGTATCGAGGGGGCGCTTGTAGAGATGCCGTATCAGTCCCCACTCGACCAGCATGCCGAGTGAGCCTGAGGCGATGAACGCCAGTATCATCGCGACAAAGAAGTATCCGGGAAACAAGGCGGGCAGGAAATGCTGGAAGGCGTTCGACGTCATCCAGGTGACGTAGGCGCCGAGGATCATGAACTCGCCATGGGCCATGTTGATGACGCCCATCTGGCCGAAGATGATGGCAAGCCCCAACGCCATCAGCACGTAGACGGAAAACAGGATCAGGCCCGCAAAGCCCTGCATCGCAAAGATGGCGCCGAGGTCGCCGATCGAATAGTCGCCGAACATCTTTCCGTTCTCCGTTGCCGGGGGAACCCGCGTCGCGAGGCGACGCGGGAAGTCGTTGAGTGAAGCGCGAGCGCTTTACGCGCGCGGACTCACTGGTAGCCCTTCGGGAACGGATCCGGCTCGACCAGATCGGCAGTCTCGTAGACCAGTTCGTACTGGCCATCGAGCTTGGCCTTGCCGACGCGGGTCTTTGACCAAAGATGATGGTTGTCGTGGATGCGGACGTAACCTTCCGGCGCGCCTTTGAATTCGACGCCAGGTGACGCGGCCGCGACCTTGTCGATGTCGAAGGAGCCAGCCTTCTCCACCGTCAGCTTCCACAGCCACGGGCCAAGGTAGGCAGCCTGGGTGACGTCGCCGATCACGGTCTTTTCGCCCCACATCTTCTTGAACGCGGAGACGAACTCCTTGTTGTTCGTATTGTCGAGCGACTGAAAGTACTTCATGCAGGCAAAGGCACCCGCGATGTTTTCACCACCGATACCGTCGATCTCGTCTTCGGTCACCGAGATCGTCAGTAGCGTCTGCTTCGACAGGTCGATGCCGGCCGCCTTCAACTGCTTGTAGAAGGCGACGTTGGAGCCGCCGACGATGATGGCGTAGATCACGTCGGGCTTGGTCAGCTTGATCTTGTTAATCACCGAGTTGAACTGGGTGCTGCCGAGCGGGAAGTATTCCTCGCCGACGACCTTCGACTCCTTCAGGTGACCTTCGATGTGCTTGCGCGCGATCTTGTTCGACGTCCGCGGCCAGATGTAGTCGGAACCGAGCAAATAGAAGGTCTTCGCACCCTTGGTCTTCTGCACCCAGTCGAGGCCGGCGATGATCTGCTGCGTCGCTTCCTGGCCGGTGTAAATGACGTTCTTGGACTGCTCGAGGCCTTCATAAAAGGTCGGGTAGTAGAGCATGCCGTTGTACTGCTCGAACACCGGCAGCACCGCCTTGCGCGAGGCCGAGGTCCAGCAGCCCATTACGGAGGCGCACTTGTCGTTGACGAGAAGCTTCTTCGCCTTCTCGGCGAAGGTCGGCCAATCCGATGCGCCGTCTTCTTGGATGAACTTGATCTTGCGCCCGAGCACGCCGCCCATGGCGTTGATCTGCTCGATGGCGAGTTTCTCGGCTTCGACCGATCCCGTTTCCGAAATCGCCATGGTGCCGGTCACGGAATGAAGGATGCCGACCGTGACTTCAGTATCGGTCACCGCGAGTCCGGTCGTATTGACCGCGGAAGTTGCGGGGCCCGCGCCGAACGAGGGACGCGGCAGCAGTGAAAGCGCCGGGAGAGCGGCCATTCCGGCCAGAAGTTTGCGCCGGAAGGGAGATTGCAGGCCCTGTTTGGTTTCGTCTGACATGAGCACCCCATTTGGTTCGAAGACACGCTTATTGGTCAGGCGAGGATTGCTCAGAATTGTGCAGTGCCCAGATACGTGGGATCGCGTATATTGCACCGCAAAATAGCGACGTAGGTTTGGGGTAACGGTGATCGGGTTCGGGAGTTGTCGGTAGTGGCAGGGCGGCAGCGCATAGACCGGGTCAGGCGCCAATATAATCAATGGGTTGCCAACCAGACGTTGGAAGATTACGCGCTGCGCTTCACAGCCAAGAGCGCGCGGCGATGGTCTGCCGCTCGCGTTGCCAACACCGCGATCGGTGCAATCTCTTTTCTGGCACTGGAAGCGATCGGAGGAACCATTGCCCTTAATTACGGCTTCGCTAATTCGACGGCCGCGATCCTCATCGTCAGTATCATCATTCTCTGCTGTGGACTGCCGATAGCCTACCATGCCGCCAAATGCGGCATCGACATCGACCTGCTTACGCGAGGCGCCGGCTTTGGTTACATCGGTTCCACCATCACGTCGCTGATCTACGCGTCCTTCACCTTCATCTTCTTTGCAATCGAGGCGGTCATCCTCGCCACCGCGCTGGAGATGTGCTTCGGCATTCCGCGGCCGATCGGCTATCTGATCAGCGCCGTCGTCATCATTCCGCTCGTGACCTATGGCATTACCCTGATCAGCCGTTTCCAGCTCTGGACGCAGCCGCTTTGGATCATCCTGCACATCATGCCGTTTGCGGCGATCGCCTACGCCAATCCGTACTCCTTTACGGAGTGGACGAAGTTCGCAGGCGAGCATGGCGATCCCAAAGGGCAGCTGGATCTCTTGTTGTTTGGGACAGCAGCATCCGTTGTTTTCTCTCTTGTTGCGCAGATCGGCGAACAGGTCGACTTCCTGCGCTTCCTGCCGCGCGACCGGCGTGACTCTCGAGTTTCGTGGTGGGTCGCGATGCTCAGCGCGGGACCCGGCTGGATCGTGCTCGGCGCGCTGAAGCTTCTGGCCGGGTCGTTCCTCGCCTTCTTCGCGCTGAGCCACGGCGTGTCGACAGAGCACGCCGCCGAACCCGCGCATATGTATCTCGAGGCGTTCCGCTATGTGCTGTCGCAGCCCGATCTCGCGCTAGCCCTCACCGGCACTTTCGTGATCCTCTCGCAGCTGAAGATCAACGTCACCAACGCCTATGCCGGCTCGATCGCCTGGTCGAACTTCTTCTCGCGCTTGACCCACAGCCATCCCGGCCGCGTGGTGTGGCTGGTGTTTAACGTGCTGGTGGCGCTGCTCCTCATGGAAATCGGCGTCTACAAGGCCCTGGAGCAGACGCTGGCACTCTATTCCAACGTTGCGATCGCCTGGGTCGGCGCGCTCGTTGCCGATCTCGTCGTCAACAAGCCGCTCGGCCTTCGGCCCCAGCACATCGAATTCAAGCGCGCGCATCTCTACGACATCAATCCGGTCGGTGTTGGCGCGATGCTGATTGCAACCGTGCTGTCGATCTCAGCCTTCTACGGCCTGTTCGGCCCAACCGCGAAGGCCCTTTCCGCTTTCGTGGCACTCACAGTTGCCTTCGTCACTGCGCCGCTGATCGCCTGGGCCACCGACGGCAAATACTACATCGCGCGCAGACCGAAACGGAGCTGGCAGAACCTGCAGTCGATCCAGTGCTGCATCTGCGAGCATTCTTTCGAGCCAGAGGACATGGCGTCGTGCCCCGCCTATGCCGGGCCGATCTGTTCGCTGTGCTGCTCGCTCGATGCGCGTTGCCACGACCTGTGTAAGCCGCATGCGCGCATCCAGGCGCAGGTGTCAGAGACGTTGGGCAAGCTGCTGCCGCAGCCCATCTATGCCCGCATCAACTCGCAGGTCGGGCACTATCTCGGCGTCTTCGCAGTGTCGGCGGGTCTGGTTGCGCTGGTGCTCGGGCTGATCTATCTGCAGACATCGGCTTCCGCACAACTCGATACGCAGCTGCTCTCCGACGTGCTGTTGAAGGTGTTCTTTGCGCTTACCATCATCATCGGCGTGGTGGCGTGGCTGTTCGTGCTGGCGGCGCAGAGCCGGCGCGCGGCCGAGGACGAGACGCGACGGCAGACCACCCTGCTAATCCAGGAAATCGACGCGCATAAACGCACCGATGCCGAACTGCAACGCGCCAAGGAGGTGGCTGAATCCGCCAACCTCGCCAAGAGCCGTTACGTCGTCGGGCTGAGCCACGAACTGCGCTCGCCGCTGAACGCGATCTCTGGCTATGCGCAACTGCTGGAGCAGGATGTCAGCCTGCAGAACCGACCCCGCGACCAGGTGCGTGTAGTCCGCCGCAGCGCCGATCATCTCTCCGGATTGATCGACGGCATCCTCGACATCTCGAAGATAGAGGCCGGCCGGCTGTACTTGTCGCGCGACGAAGTGCGGCTCGGCGAATTCCTCGAGCAGTTGGTCGGCATGTTTCGTCTGCAGGCCGCGGCCAAGGGCATCGAGTTCTTGTTCAAGCGTCCAGCGGTGCTTCCGGTCGTGATCTATGCCGACGAAAAGCGACTGCGGCAAATCCTGATCAACCTGTTGTCCAACGCCATCAAATTCACGCAAAGTGGCAGTGTACAGTTCGTGGTGCACTATCGCAGCCCGGTTGCCGAATTCGAGGTGATCGACACCGGTCCGGGCATTCAGGCCCGCGATCTTGATCGCATCTTCGCGCCGTTTGAACGCGGCGCGATCGGCGTGTCGCAGCCGCAGACCGGAACCGGACTTGGGCTGACCATCAGCCGTTTGCTCGCAGGCGTGATGGGAGGCGATATAAAGGTAAGCTCGACCGTCGGCACCGGCAGCACCTTTCGAGTGAAGATGCTGCTCTCGGAAGTTACCAATCCGACCCGGATCGCGCCGGTGGATGCGCCACTAGCCGGCTATCACGGTCCGCGCAAGACGATCCTGATCACCGATGACGATCCGACCCACCGCGATCTCTTGCGCGAGGTGCTCGCCCCGCTCGGTTTCATCTTGCTCAGCGCGCCCGACGGCCCCGGCTGTCTTGCGATGGCACAACATTGCCAGCCGGACCTTTTCCTGCTCGATATTTCCATGGGCAACATGGACGGATGGACCGTGGCGGAAACCCTGCGCACGACCGGCCACCACCAAGCGCGCATCCTGATGGTATCGGCGAGTGCACTGGAAGCTCACGGCACTCCGTTGGCGCAGCCGTTTCACGACGGCCATTTGATGAAGCCGATCGACATTCCGCGGCTTCTTGAGACCATCCGCCAACTGCTCAAATTGGAATGGCAGTATGCGGCCGAGCAGGTTCCCATGCCACAGTGGAAGCCGGACACCGGCTCGCGGCCGCCCGTGCGACATGTCGAGGAGTTGATCGGGCTCGGACAACTCGGATATGTGAAGGCAATTCATGTCAAGCTCGACGAAATTGGCAGTGAACTCCCCGAACATTCCGACTTCGTTGCCGAGATGCGCTCGCTGGTCGACCGCTTTGATCTCGATCAGTACATGGCGACCCTGAAGACGCTGCACAGCTATGATCACTGAAGCCAAAAAGCGCGACGTCGCGCTCGTCGTCGACGATTCCCCGGAGACGTTGCGGCTCCTCACCGACGCACTCGACGACGCTGGCATGACCGTAATGGTCGCTCTTGACGGTGCCGGCGCCATGCGCATCGTTGATCAGATCACCCCCGATATCGTCCTGCTCGACGCTGTCATGCCCGGTATGGATGGCTTTGAGACCTGCAAGCGGATGAAACGCGATGCCGGCCTTGCCAACACGCCGATCATCTTCATGACGGGCCTTGCCGAGACCGAACACATTGTCCGCGGGCTCGAGGCCGGCGGGGTCGACTATGTGACCAAGCCTATCGTGATCGAGGAGATGCTGGCGCGCATCAAGGTACATCTCGCCAATGCGCGCATGACGCAGAGCGCGCGTGCCGCGCTCGATGTCTCCGGCCGCTATCTCCTGGCGGTCAGCCGGCAGGGCCGGGTCTTGTGGGCGACGCCGCAGGCGCAGAAATTGCTGGCGGCGATACTTGCCGCCGAAGCCGATGGCGAATTCGCGTTGCCCGACTCGATACCGCAATGGCTGGAGCAGGCGCAGGGCAAAGCCGGCACGAAGAAGGCGGCCTCGATGGCGCCGTTCCCGGGCAACGAGACACTTCGCGTGCAGTATATGGGCAAGCTCGGTCTCAACGAATTCTTGCTGCGCTTGGCCAAGGACGCGGGCGACACACCAGCCGAATTCTCTAGCGAGCTTGGGCTCACCACGCGCGAGGGCGAGGTGCTATCGTGGCTTTCCAAGGGCAAGACCAACCGCGACATCGCGCAGATTCTGGGCCTTTCGCCCCGAACGGTCGATAAGCATCTCGAACAAATCTATTCGAAGCTCGGAGTTGAAAACCGTACGGCTGCGGCGGCAATCGCAGTGAACGCTAAGAACCGAAAGACGTGATCTGACCTTGATGACGCTGCCGCCCTACCGTCCAGTCGGATCGAAATTTGTCTCCGCTAAAAGTCTCCTCCAAAACGGGAACTTCTGCGGTTGGGGCTGGAGACTTTCGGGAGATTCTCGCCAAAGTTGTCGGTTTTTGGATTTTTGGAGACCAGTGCCATATGCGAAAATCCCCGTAAAATGCAGGTATTTCGCGCAGAAATTTACCACAATCCTAGGTCGAGTCACTGTGTGGCTGACCTCGGAGGGATCGAACTCCCGTATTCCCAATCGAAAAAAGCCCTTTGAGATGTCGGGAGAATTCGCCTCATTTGCCCGAAATTCGGCGTTGGAGACTTTTGCGCCTGTCAGGCGCGCATTTGGGATGTCGAAAGACTCGGTCGTCACAGACCACCGGGCAAACCAACTTCCGCTTTGCCCCTAAGACTGAAAGCACCCCCGGCAGTCTGGGAGGTCAGCTAAGGGCCAAATCCGCATTTGGCTGCGTGTTAATGAGTCCGCGCCCTGGACTCCTAAAGTCACCAAGTTCGCCAAATCACTGGGCATACGAAAGCTGATCTTCCGTAACTACTCGCTCAGTATTCTCTGATTTGCTCTTGATGCGGTATCTAGGACGTCCATCTGCCTCAATGGGCATACATTGAACGATGGTGTAAATCATTGGAGGATCAGTTACAGCACGACCTTGTGGCCCTTGGGGTCGATGGAGAACGTCTTCATTCAGCTTATAGGCATATGACATGTGGCTACCTCTAAAATTTACGGCTGCTGTATGTAAGTGGGGCCGCTGACGGCCTCGAAAACACAGCGGCCCCTGCCGACCACTTCCAATTGTCTTGCTCAACCTGGCTCTGTCAATGCTGGAGGGAGGGAACGGCGAGCGGCTGCCATCTATCGACGCGATCTTGGTGATCTCGCGGACCTCGCCCGGCTTGAAATTCAGACTTCTACGTCCTGAGGCGTCAACCTATTGGGCAATAAAGCGGCGGGGACGACGTTCAAAAATGGGAGGACGTTCTCACTTTGGTGGGGGAGCAACGACAAATTCCGGGGTGAGCGTGACCGTGGCCTTGATGGAATTTGCGATGAAGCACTGGGCTTCGACGCTTTCCATGGTTTTGCGGGCAGGCTCGAGTTCGGCTTCGCTTTTGAGGGTGACGCGGGGTCGGACCGTGACTTCGGTGATGCGGTACTTCCCCTCAACGTTCTCGAGCAGGCCTTCGGCTTCGCTTTCATATCCGACCGCGGACAGGCCTCGGGAATGGGCGAGCGTGAGGAATGTCAGCATCATGCACGTATTGAGCGAGCCGACGAGCAGCTCTTCGGGCGCCCAGATATCCGGCTCGCCTTTGAACTCTGGCGGGCTGCCAACGACGATGTTCGGTCTTCCCACTGCCGAGAGCATGCCGCGCCGCGCGGACCTCCAGGTGGTTTTGGTCTTGTAGTGAAAGGACTTGTAGGCTCTCTTTGGCTCCACAAAAATCTCCGAGGCCTTCGTCGCAGAGGGCGCTCGCACTACCCTTCGCTCCTTCGGCAATTCCTTACGCTCGGCCCTTTGACCGTAGCGGGTCAAACAAGCAGCGGCGAGCCTAGCAGAAACTTCCGCTATCGAGCAGACCCGACTGACACCTCTGGAGGAATGGCCGGTCTGGCTCAGAGTCGGGAGTGCCGGCGTTTCCACGCTGGGTCTGCTTCAATCCATCCAACAAGCAGACAATTATAGGACCGACTTACATGTCGAATTGGTGCCTGAAGCAGCCATCCAATCATCGGCATCCGAGAGGCTGAGATCAACCCGTTCCAGAAGTTCGACGAGCGAGCGCGCGATCCGCACTCATGACCTTGAGCAGACATTGCGAGCCCGTTTCGGGCGCCCTTAACAGACGCTCCAGGGAACCAGAGTTCGTGACCCATTCCGGGCTGTAGCGCCCTCATTGCACTTCAGCCCGATGTCGCGCTTGCGGGATAGTGGGCATCGCCATACCTAGGCAGGAAGCGAGCAATCCTGAGGGAAAGGGGCCGTCGCGGAGTCGGGACCTCGTGCCGAGATCATGAAGAGGTCAGGCCATGGAGATCGAAGGCACTACATTCGGCACCATCACGATCGACGGAAAGACCTATGAACACGACGTGATCATTCGTCTGTCCGGCGAAGTGGCAAAGCGGAAGAAAAAGCTGTCGAAGAAGTACTACGGCACCTCGCATGTCCTCTCAAAGGACGAAGCGAAGTTCGTCTTTGAGAACGGATGCGAGCAGCTAATTCTTGGCTCGGGCCAGATGGGCAATGTGCATCTATCGCCGGAAGCTGAGGCGTTCTTTGCGAAAAAAGGTTGCACGGTCTTGTTGCAGCCGACCCCCAAGGCGATTCGTACGTTCAACAACTCGCGCGCGAAAAAGATCGGCCTCTTTCACGTTACCTGCTGAATCGGGCCGGCCGCGACTGTGCTGCGGCGCATGAGCAAAAGCCCGACAGGCCACTACGGTTGCCCGCTAAGGGTCCATTAGGCGACATCGCGAGGGCCCAACCAATATCCGATGGGTCCCCGAAAACGGACATACCTCAGCGCGGCCGCGTTGTGCCAGAATTATCCGCCGAATCTGGGAGGCAATCATGCAGTTCAGGACCGTGGGACTAGCGTTGCTCGGCGCAATAGCGCTTCCCCTCTCCGGGACCGCGCAAACTAACCCTGCGCCATCCGCAATTACACGAACAGTGATCGACGCAACCAAACTGCCGACCGTCACCGACGTGCCACTCTATTTCAAAGCAGTGAGCGTCACACTTCAGCCGGACGAGAAGAGCGGCGTCTCGGCGGCCAGCGGCATCGTCTACCAGATGTCAGGATCAACCGAGGTCGCGCTCGATGGCGAGGCCAAAATGCTCAACGCCGGAGAAGGGCTGTTCATCGCCGGTGGAAGGACCGGGACACTGACGGCGGGCAGCGGAGGCCCATCTACTTTCCTCCACTTCTTCCTTACTCCCGCTGTGGACTTGGGTCGGCCAGCTGCGACGCCCCCTGCTGCCGTGAGAGAATTATATCGCACGGCGAATCCGATCCCCGACCTGAAGCAAGGCGGTTATGATCTTAATCTCACGCGAGTCACATTCCCGGCGCGGATGCCCTCCAACCCGCCACACCATCGGTCAGGCGCGGCGCTGTACTTTATCATCTCCGGAACCGGGGCCAACACGGTCGACGGTAAGACGGAAGAAAGGGGACCGGGTTCCCTGATCTATGAACCGTACGCCCTCGTGCACCAATGGGGAAACCCAGGCAACGAACCGTTGATATTCTTGGCCTTCAACATCAATCCGGAGGGTGTGCCAGCCGTGCTTCCAGGCGCACCAGCAAAGAAGCAATAGCTGACGGCGGCGGCCCACCGTTTCCGGACGGCAGCTCGATTCAACATTTTTCTAAAAAGTGCTCGACTTTGATCAGGAAGTTGGTGAGCTTGCTGAGACAGACGGCCATCACCCCGACTTCAGCTGCGGCGTGGGTTTTGCTGCTGTCTCTCGAACAAAGATCAAAGGATGGCAACGAACGGTCACACCGTCACCGTGTTCGGCGGAACCGGTTTTCTCGGCCGCCGCATCGTTCGGCATCTGCGCTATCGCGAATTTCCCGTCCGGATCGCGTCAAGGCATCCAGATCGGGGGCAGAGCGAGTTTGGCCCTGATGATCCGCAACTTCGGTTCGTCCAGGCCGATATTCACGACGGACGGTCTGTCGCGGATGCGCTTGCCGGTGCTTACGCCGTTGTAAACACGGTCAGCCTTTACGTGGAGCACGGACAAGAGACGTTTCATTCCGTTCACGTCGATTCTGCCCAACGGGTAGCAGTTCAAGCCCACCGGGCCGGAGTCAGAAGGCTCGTTCACATTTCAGGAATCGGCGCCGATCCCGCGTCTCAGTCACGGTACATCCAATCGCGCGGCGAAGGTGAACTCGTGGTCGGGGCTGCTTTCGCCGACGCACAAATCATCCGACCGGCCGTAATGTTCGGACCGGACGATGCGTTTCTCACTACCATCCTCAAGCTTCTCCGCCGGCTACCAATCTATCCGATGTTCGGCAGCGGCTTCATGAGATTGCAGCCAGCCTATGTGGAAGATGTGGCGGAGGCGATTGTTCGGATCATCCAGCGAGCCGAGACGCAACCGATGACCTTCGAGTGCGGCGGCCCTCGCGTCTATTCTTACGAGGAATTTGTCCGAATCGTCGCGCGCCAAGCTGGCCTCGCGCCCATCCTGATACCAATCCCTTTTGCCGTTTGGTACGCACTGGCATGGGCCTCCGAAATACTCCCGGACCCACTTCTCACACGTAATCAGGTGGAACTGACGCAGATCGATACTGTGACAGCGCCGGGGATGCCTGGCTTTGCTGAACTTGGGATTTCGCCGCACTCGGTTGAGGCAATACTCCAGAAGATGCTGTCAAAGCGCGGATGAACGGGGCTCATCAGTTAGTCCGCTCCAACGGAGGGCGGGTTCGCGCGCTACACTGCGCAACCATACATGATGCCGAGATACGTCAAAAACGGTAGGACCCGCGATAAGCCACCTGCAGCCCCTACCGCCCAGTGCGCTCGAAATTTGTCTCCGGCAGAAGTCTCCTCCAAAACGGGAATTTCTGCGGTTCGGGTTTGGAGACTTTCAGGAGATTCTCGCCAAATTTGCCGATTTTTGAATCTTTGGAGACAGGATTTATATCCAAAAATCCCCGAAAATTGCAGGTTTTTCGCGTTAAAATTGACCACAATCTTAGGTCGACTGACTGTTTGGCTGGCGACGCAGTGCTGATCGCGCCTGTCTCCGGCTGAATTCCCTGCAAACAGGGAATTTTTCAGGGAAGTTCCGCGATTTCAAACCTGCGTTAGAGGCTCCGTGCTCGGGAAATGCCTGTGCCACGGGCATTTCTCCTCGGATTCCCTACGGAAACAAACAGGGAATAGATTTCAAAGAACAGAGAATTCTTGCGGGCTAACAGGGAATATTTTCAACCGCGGCTGGTGCGTTCGTAAGCGGTGTTTCCTGGCACACTTTCCTGGGGTTCGTAAGCACGATCTGTTATCGCTCTCGATTTGCAGATGAGGAGAGCGAGATGACGGATGAGAACAGAACGTGAAGGCATCAGGACGAGTCATTCTGGCGGGCGCATCACGAGGCGAGGAAGCATAGCGACTTGGACCAGCGCCAATATTGCATGGCAGAAGGCATCCCGCTTAAGGCGTTCGGCAACTGGAGAGCGAAGTTCAAGGCCGAGCCGTAGCTGCGTGACCGCAAGCTACTGTATCGCCGTCGAGATCTAAGCCCCCTTAGTCCCCATCTAAGTCCTTCCCTTAAGTACTCTCCTAAGCTCGGGGACCTATCCCTCCTTTTCGACGGCGGGCCCAATCGTTCCACGGCCGCATGAAGGTCGTCGGCGATCGTTTCAGTGAGGCAGACAAGCGCCGGATACTTGATCAGGCTGGGCAAGACGGGGCGAGTGTCGCTGAGAACCGCCGCGACGGCTTTGATCACCGCTTCCTGCGACGATGGAAGCAAGAACTGGTGACGGCGCCCGCATTTGTCACTGTGCAGCTCACCGATGCGGAGACCGTGTCATGACGACGTTGCTCCCTCCGAACTGTCCAGAATGAAAATATTCGCCCCTTACAATGTCGATCAAGCCGATCGCATCATCAGGGAGCTGATCGGCGCGCCAGCCAACAAATCCGTCCGGTCTTACCAGGACGAGCGAGTTGACGTAAACTTCTCTCGCCGCGTCGTCAGCGACGTCGATCACCTCAAGTGGAACACTGCGTTTCCTGGCGGCGTCATCGATCGGTGCGACATCTGCGGACGGATCGAACCTCAAGAGGACGTAGCCGCGGCCGAACAGGTCCAGCGTCGATACTCCGGGCTTCAACCAGATATGCGGCGCGCGCGAACCCGGGCGCGCCGTCTGCGTGTAGGCCATCGGAGGATCATTCGGCGCCGGCGTTCCGTCGGGGCAGACGATCGGCGATTGATCATAAAGATAGCCGAGATGAATGCTGAGCGTGAACCATTCATGCTTCATGATCGCCGTGTAGAAGTCGCCGAACTCCTCGCGCGCGGCATCTCCGGCAGCGCTCTTCTCGAAGACGAGCGGCGACAGCTTCTCGCGCGACGACAGCATGCGCCGGAGATTGGCCGTGGCCTCCGCGACGTTCCGCACCGCGACTGGACGGCGTTCCAGCTCGTAGGATTCCAGCAATCGCTGACCGCCCCAACCCTGCACGGTCGCCGCAAGTTTCCAGCCAAGGTCGACGGAATCCTGCATACCAGTGTTCATGCCGAACGCTCCGGTGGGAGAATTGAGATGTGCGGCATCGCCAGTCAGGAAAACACGCCTGGTGCCGTAGGAATCCGCGATCATCTCCCGGCGCACCCAGGGCACGATCGACTGGATTTTGAAATCGAAATCCTTGCCCATCGCGCGGATAATCGCCTGCTGGACGTCGCCTTCCGACAACGTGTGTCTCGTCTCGTCGCCAATAATGGAAAACCGGTAGCGGTCGTGGCCGTCGATGGCGACCAGCGTGCACCAGGTCCCACCAGGTCCAATGAAGATGAACCGGTAGCCCTTCTTCTTATCGTGCAGTTGCCAGAAACCCGGACAGCGGAAGATGACGTTGGTCGTGTAGGTCAGCGCGACATTGCCGGTCATGGTGATGCCGAGCGCCTGCCGGACGGTGCTGGCGCCGCCATCGGCTCCGACGAGGAAATCGGCCTCGATCGTCTCCTCGTCACCCGCTTCATTGCGGACCACCGCTGTCACGCCATCCATACGCTCGACGAAGCTGACAAGCGTAGTCTGGTAGCGCAACGTCGCGGCCGGCATGCTTTCGACCCATCGCCTTAGTATCGGGTCGAACATATCCTGCGGACAGCGCTCTCGGCCAACCGGGCTCTGCGCCGGCGGCTTCGCGTTGCGCGGCGCCGGAAACACCTCGCGGCCGAATTCGTAACCGACCAGGCTCTCCAGCCAGACATTGTCCTGCGGATGGTCGGGATTGTAAGGGCAGTTCTTGACCTGTTCGGCGATGCCCCAGCGGCGACAGAACTCCATCGTGCGCGGCCCGATGAGGTCCATCTTCGGCTGCGTGATCGCGCCATCGGTCTTCTCGATCAGCGTGCAGGCGACGCCGCGCCACGCCAACTCGCCCGCAAGCGCAAGACCGACCGGACCGGCTCCCACGATCAGAACCGGCGTGTGTGCCTTCGAGGCCGTCGCCCCGATCACTTAACCGCCTCCTTCCGGATCGCAAGATTATGGCCGCCCTGCCCTTGCACGATCGGAATCTGCATGCGTCCGACCCGCTCGATCTCAATCGTCACCACATCTCCGTCGTGGATTGGGCCGACGCCGGCGGGCGTGCCGGTTGCGATGATGTCGCCGGGCTCGAGCGTCAGAACGGATGACGCGAGCGTGACCATGTTGGGAATGTCGACCAGCAGGTCCCGCGTATTGGCGTCCTGTTTCAACTGATCATTGACCCACAGCTTCATGTCGAGATTGCTGGCGTCGCCGACTTCGTCGCTGGTCACGATCACAGGACCGATCGGCGTGAACGTATCATAGGACTTGCGCATCACGCGTTCTTCGCTTCCGCGCACGGTGCAGTCGATTAGGCAGCAATAGCCGAATATATGGTCGAGCGCCGAGGACAACTCGATATGACGACCGCGCTTGCCGATGATCAGTCCGAGCTCACATTCGTGGTGGATTTCCCGCGTCGGGACGTCGGGCAGCACGATAGGGTCGCGCGGCCCGCTGATCGACGAATTCGCCTTCAGGAAAAAGCCGTTGATGTTGGCCCGGTTCTTCGAGTTCATCTCGTGGCCGTGCGCTAGATAGTTCACGGGATAGGCTAGCAATTTATGTGGCCAAACCAGGGGCGCATCCAGCTGCACATTCGCCAGTGGAACGCCTTCGCCTTTCACGGCCTGCTCCAGCTTCGGGCGCAGCGTCTCGAAATTGGCGATCACCTGCACCATGCCGGTCGGCGGCCAGGCCTTCGGATCAACCCCGGCTGCATCGGTCGCGTCATAGACCTTGCCGTCATGAAGCAGGCCGATACGGCCGCCGTTAAATCGCAATAGCTTCATTAGATACTTCCTGTCACCTTGTACTGGTTTTCGTTTTGCTCAAATTACCGGCTGATCAGCGACGGATAGGCCGGAGAATCCCTCATCGCGACTTCTTTGTCGCGCCGCGCCCGCGGAACGATCAGGACGCAGAGCGCCCCAACGCGATACACCACGCGGCGATATAGAAGATGCTGTCGGCGAGACCATACATGGTCGCGGTCAGGCCTAGATCCTTCTTCATGGCGAGCGCCGCAAACGCGATGTTGATCCGGTCCAAGTAGGAGCAGATGAACAGCAGCACCACTGCTCAGCCGGCGATAGACCTTTCTGGCGACGGCCTTCTCTTCGGCGGCCGAACCGGTCGCGGTCATCTGCGCATCATTTCCTTGCATCGCTATGTTTCTCCTCAGCGATGCGCTGCTCTCAATTCGCGGACGATTGAAACGGCCAGCCTCAAGCCGCCACCCGCCGCCCGGATTTCAGCTCGAGCTCCCGCAGCCAGCGAAAGTTCCGCATGACCGGCTCGTCGGTCACGCGAAGCAGATGCGCGTCCGAACTCGCTTCATGCACATGGCTGCGCCAGAGCGGCGCGACGAACACGTCGCCGCGCTTCCAGGCAAAGGACTGGCCATCGATGGTCGAGACGCCCTCGCCATCGATCACGGCATAGATATTGTTGGCGGTCGATTGCAGCGATGCCGAGCGCTCGCTGCCTTTGAGCCGGCGCACGAATAGCGCGATGGTGTCGAGCGCGGGATTGCCGAGCTGGACTTCCAGCGTGCCGTCGGCCGCTGGCGCGGCCGCGTTGAGCATCGCTAGCGTCTGCGCAAAGGGAAACCGCATCGGAGAAGCGCTGTCGACATCGACGGTCTTCTCGATGCCATCAGGAAAGTGTTCGAGGAACATCGGCTCGAGCATCTGAACCAGCGGCGCATCGAGGAAGTCGATCCAGTAGGCATTATGGTCGCTGTCGTTGGCGTGCCCGTGCCACAGCCAGTTCGGCGTCAGCAATACGTCGCCCGGCAGCATCGGAATCTTCTTGCCCTGCACGACGGTATAGGTCTTCGGTTCCGCGTCGACGACCAGACGCAGCGCGTTGGGCGTGTGACGGTGGCTGCGCGCGGTCTCATGCGGCCGCACCATCTGGTAGGCGGCGACGAGGGTCTTGGCCGTGCCGTAGGTGTTGCCGGGAATCGGATTGGCCAGGATCAGATTGCGCCGCTCGGCGAGCTCCGTGCTGATCAGGGGACCCGCGGCATCCAGCGCGGCCTTCGCGACCGTGTAGGACCAATGCGCCGGCACGAACGTCTTACGCGGCGCGGGCCACAGCGACGGCTCCGGCTTGTTCCAGCCCGGCCCCATCCCGACGCCCGACAGCACCGAATAAACCTCGGAGAGCTCTTTTGCGCCCGAGAGCTGGGCGACGGCATTGGCGACATCGATCACGTGGGCTCCTTGAATTTGCGGAAGCTTCTTGAGGCGTCTGACTGGGCCGCGTCTGCGGCCTGATTTCATGTCTGGTTAGATCGGGAAAGGATTTCCGGACCTCGGCGATCCCACAAGATGCGACTAGGCCGCGATCTTCAGGTTTTTCGGCGCGGTCACGTCGTGACCGTAAATCCATTCGATCTGATAGGTGTGCTCGTTCGGGCGCAGCCATTTCCTCACGCGATAGCGCAGGTCGCGGCTCAGCCGCGCCAGCGGCGAGGTCAGATGATTGGTCTTCGACCGCGCACGCGCGGTGAGCTGGACGCGCGCGGTTCGCGGCAGCCTGATCTGCTCATACTGTTTCAGGGCAAGTTGCGGATTCGAGCGGTGCATGTCGAGCAGCGCAGCAATCACATAACCGTCCTCGACCGCCATTGCAGCGCCTTGCGCGAGATAAGGCAGCATCGGATGCGCGGCATCGCCAAGCAGTGTCACCCGCCCCTTGGTCCAAGCATTGAGCGGATCGCGGTCGAGCAGCGCCCATTTGTAGCAGGTCTCGGTGCGCGAGAAGAGCGCCGCCAGCGTTGGATGCCAGCCATTATAGGCGTGGGTCACTTCCTTCCAGTCGGTCTGGACGCGCCAAGACTCTTCGCTCCAGTCGGATTCGAAATGGGCGATCCAGTTCACCATCTCGCCGCGCCGGACGAAATAGGTCACCACAGTGCCGTTCGGCCCGAAATAGGCGTTCATGTCGGGCGAAACCAGATCCTTTGGAATGGCGTCCGCCCGCACCAGGCCGCGCCAGCAGATGTTGCCGGTGGCGCGTGGATTGGCCGGGCCGAACAGGCTCGAACGCACCATCGAGTGGATGCCGTCCGCGCCGATGACGACGTCACATGTCACCTGACGCCCGTCTTCGAAGGCCAGTATCGCCGCGGTGTCGGACTGCGACACGTTCACCAGCTTGGCGTTCAGGTGAATGCACTCAGCCGGCAAGGCGCGGACGAGGACACCATGGAAGTCGGCGCGGTGCGCACCGTAGTAGCCGGCCCCATACTGCTGATTGTAGACGCCGCGCATCTGGGTCGCGGAAACTAGGTTGCCAGTATTCCAGTTGCGGACGACGTGACGGTTCGGCTCGAAGGCGATCGATACGACCTCCTTGTCCAGATTGAGCGCCTGGAATACGCGCATCGCATTGGGACCGAGCTGAATGCCGGCGCCGACTTCGCCAAGCTGCGCCGCCTGCTCGTAGACGTCGACCGTGAAGCCGCGTTGGCGAAGTGCGATCGCTGCCGTCAGCCCTCCAAGTCCGGCACCCACAATAGCCACTCGCATCCCGCGTCTCCCTGCATGCGACGGCTCCTTAGGGCAGCCGCCTCGTTTTCGTTATGGCGCGGCAATGTAGCCAGATTTCTCCATTGGTCAAATCATTCACCATTGTTTAATAGAAGGATACCGATGGCCGAGCTGGCCCGAAAGATCCTCCAACACCGCACGAAATCTGGCGGCGGTTTCGCCCTGATAGGAGAGATCGATGTCGCCGGTCGGCCCAAGCAGCGTCATGGCGTAAGCAATGCCGTTGCGATTGAAGATCGGCCCCGCCAGCGCGCTGATGCCCTGGCGCTTCTCCTGGTCCGCCCGCGCCAGACCGTACAGTTTCACGGCGGAAATCCGCTCGTCGTAATAGTCCTGCAAATCCTCGGTCGATTTGCCTGTCTGCGCGGCGAGCACCTGGAGCTCCTGGCTCACCAGCGGCTGCGTCTGGGTTCGCGGTAGGTAGCAGGCCCACACCCGCCCGGTCGCGCTCGACAGCAGCGGCAGCACCGCGCCATCGCGCACACGGACTGCAATCTCGGTCGGCCCGTGCTTCCAGCGGGCGATCATGGGGCCAGAGGCGCTCCACACGCTGAAATGCGCGTCATGCCCGAGTTCTTCGGTGACTCGGACGAGGCCGTCCCACAACACGTCCATCTCGTCGATCCGGCCGAGCGCCGACAGACCGAGCTCGAGACAGAACGTGCCGAGATCGTACCGACCATTCTGGGGATTCTGCTGCAGCAGCCCGGTTTCGACGAAGCTGACGAGATAGCGAAAGACCTTGCTGGGGGCCATTCCGGTCCGCGACGAAATGTCCTTGAGCTGCAAGGCAGTCGGTGACTCCCGCACCACGCGCAGGATTTTCGTCCCGATTTCAATTGATTGAATGCCCCGCCGGGACGCGGCCGGCCGACGGGTCTTCAGGAGCATGCTCATCATTTGGTCCTATTCACTATTGCGGAATTCTTTTTACCATTGCGCACGTGGGGATGTCGATCTAGGTTCGCGCGCCAGAGCCAAGCCATATGTCTCGCGGAGAGGAAAGTGCACGATGAGTCCGTTTCGTTTGTTGTTTCTGGGTATCGGTCTTGTAGCCTTGGCAACCAGCGCGAGCGCCGAAACGGCTACGGTATCCGCGACCAAGTCACTGGCCTCCGCCGCGATTTTCGTTGCCGACGATCGGGGATTCTTCCGGGATGAAGGCATCACGCTGGATTTTAAATATTTCAATGCCGCCCAGCCGGTCGCGGTCGCCGTAGCATCCGGCGACGCGCAATTCGGCATCACCGGTCTTAGCGCCGGCTTCTACAACATGGCCGGAAAGCAATCGCTGAAGATCATCGCCGCCGGCGCGCGCGAGGAGCCCGGCCATTCCACCGGCGCCTACGTCGTGTCGAAACAGGCCTACGACAAGGGAATCAAGTCCGTGAAGGACCTCATGGGCACGCGGTTCGGCCTGACGACGGTCGGATCGCCCTACCATTACTCCCTGATCCTGGCCTCGCAGAAATATGACTTTGACATCGCGAGCGTGAAGCTGGTGCCGCTGCAAACCTTCGGCAACGTGCTCGCGGCAATCAAGGGCCAGCAGGTCGATGCCGGGCTTCTCAACTCCTATGTCGCGCTACCTGCCGCGAAGAGTGGCGACGTCAAAATCATCGGCTGGGTGGGAGACGAGACGCCCTGGCAGCTCGGCGCAGTATTTACCGGCAGCGAGATGATCGCCAAGCAACGCGGCTTCGTCGAACGCTTCGTGCGGGCCTACAAAAAGGGCGCGGCACTCTATCATGATGCGATCTTCGTCGCCGGCTCTCCGAAGGCCTCCCAGAAAGACGCAATCGTGGCGACGCTGAGCAAATATTCCGGACTCACCGCCGACGAGGTGAAGGAGAGTCTGAACTTCATCGACGGCAAGGCCGCGCTCGATGCCGGCGACATCAGCCACCAGATCGAGACCTGGAAGCAGCAGGGCAAGGTGAGCACGGACGTTACGCTCGACACCATTGTCGACACGAAGTTCGTGTCCGCCCATCCCTGAACGCCGGCGCCGCAACCTATGATGCAGGTCGTCATCGACGATGTCAGCCATGGCTACTCGCAGCTCAACGTCCTGCAGGACGTGAGCTTCAAGGTCGCAAGCGGTGAGACCGTCGCGATCATCGGCCCGTCCGGATGCGGCAAGTCGACCCTGATCGGCATCGTCGGCGGGCTCATCAAGCCCAGTTCGGGGCGGGTCACGGTGATCGGCAATATCCAGAAGTCGCTCAACCCGTTCACCTTCGTCTTTCAAGATTTTGCGCTGCTGCCGTGGCGCACGGTGGAAGGCAACGTCAGGCTGGTGCTGGAAGATCACCCGCTGACACCTGCCGAAATGCAGGAAAGGGTCGATGACTGCTTGGCACGGACTGGCCTGCTCGCTTTCAAGAAGGCGCTGCCGAAGCAGCTCTCCGGCGGAATGCGGCAGCGGGTCGGGATCGCCCGAGCGCTGGCCGTCGACCCAGCGGTCCTCTTGATGGACGAGCCGCTATCGGCGCTCGACGCGCAGACGCGCGAGCTGTTGATGGACGATTTTCTCAATATCTACGCCGAGCAGCAGACTGCGACGCTCCACGTCACGCATAATCTCGATGAAGCGCTGATCTTAGCCGACAGGGTCGTCGCATTGTCGCGCCGACCGGGGCGGATCATCGAAGAGCTGCATGTCGATATTCCGCGCGCCGACCGCCGCAAGCCGGCCGCCGCGGAAACCATGGCGCAGCTTCATCAGCGGCTGTGGCACGCCATCCGCAACGAGGCTCAACTTGCTGACCGGGAGCTGGCAGATGAGCATAGCTGAACAGAGAGGCCGCGTTGACCTGACTCCTACGGAGACCGCGGGTCGCGACGTTCCCTATCGCGGCGGGCGCCTTCTGTTGCAGCCGATGGTCACCGTGTCCTGGCTCACGGCGGCAGCCGTCATTGCCTTGTGGGCGACAGTGACGCTCACGGGACGAGTCGATCCGCTCTTCCTGCCCGACCCGATCTCGGTGCTGCGCGCGATCTGGGATCTTTCCGTCCACGGAACGCTGCTTGCCGACGTCGCCGTGTCCTTGCTGCGCATTCTCATCGGCTGGGCGATCGGCACGCTGGCCGGGCTCTTCGTCGGCACGCTCATGGGCGTATCGAGCGTGGTGCGCTCCGTCGGAACTCCGCTGATCGGAACGCTGTTTCCGATTCCGAAGATCGCGATGCTGCCGCTGTTCATCCTGTGGTTCGGTATCGGGGAACCATCGAAGGTCGCGACCATTGCGCTCGGCGTCTTCTTTCCGACCGCGATCAGCACCACCAGCGGCATCGAGAATGTTGGCCGTCAGCTGGTCCGGATGGGATTGAGCTTCAACCTTCCAGTGCGCTCGATCATCTTCAAGGTGCTGCTGCCCGGCGCACTTCCCGCAATCCTCGCAGGATTCCGCATCTCCTCGGCGCTGGCGCTGATCCTTCTGGTCTCGGCCGAGATGATCGGCGCCGAACGCGGGATCGGGTCGTTCGTGCTGCAAGCCGGCAGCCTGATGCAGACGGATCAGCTGCTGGCCGGCGTCGTGATGCTGTCCGTGCTCGGCTTCCTGATCAGCCTCATCGTATCCATGGTTGAGCGCAGGGTTCTCAAATGGCGCTGAAGGTGGCGGCGTAACAGATGCAGTCGGTACCGGCTTACTGCCACCCACCCCGAGTGCCGCCCACGCTCTGCAGCGCAGAGCTCGTCAGTGTTGGTCATCCATAAAAGTGATCGGTGTACATTTGAACACGCGTTCGGCTACCCTGTGTCTGCCGAGAACCTAAACCCTGAGATAGTAATGATGAAGTCCGCCCAGGATGGCAAGATGAACTGACCACCCCGGTTCGCTGAACTGACCGAAAGACGGGCCGCATCCTTAGCCCTGGCCAAGTGCGTCCGGGCCTCATTATGGTAGCGAGCGCAAAATTTCAGAATTCGGCGCAGATGGGCCTCGCCCAAAACAATGATGTGGTCCACACATTCACACCCGATCGATCCGATCAGCCGTTCGACAGCCCATTCTGCCACGGTGAGGCCGGTGCAATAGGCTTATCTCGGATGCAGATCCGTGGTCTCGTCGAGACGCAGGCGCTCAAGCGGACCATCAGCGAGCCACTCCAACACCGCGTATTCGTCAGCTGGGCGACCGCCCGCCGCGTCGATGACCGGCGGAACGGGCCGAGGCACCCAAGATCAAGCTTTTCCGCGAATGGCTCGCGTCCTGCATCGATGCGCGCGGCGCACAAGGAGAACTCATGACTGGGCAGACCACGCCTCAGTTTCCAAGGCTCGGCCGATGCTAACCGGCAGAATGGCGTCGAGGGCGAGAAGGGGCTGCCCCCACAAGCTGCAAGCCGTGCTGTCGACGAGTATCTTAGCCGTCCCGGACGATGCGGCTTCTGGGGCCGCGACCGAGAACGTCCCCAAGTTTCACTATGAAGCCAGAGCCAGCCATATCCGGAGTTTGCCAGACATGACGGGGTATCGACCTCCCGGAATGTCAATGAAGGCCGGTGGGAGCACTCACACCGAGCTTCGAGGCGAGCGCAAGTAGCTTGGATAGCGTTCCGGCGGAGACCGGTATGCCTGCATGTCCACGCCGTTTCATCTCGTCGAAACCGCGCTCACCTGGAAGGCGGACCTTGTCCACGCCCGCCGCGATGGGAAGCGCCTTGATCGCGTGACACAGTTCACCGACATCCGAAATGAATGATGTGCTGGCAAATGCGCTCGGATCGAGCACGACAACGAGCCCGTTCGCTCCAGTATCGCCGCCTCCGGACAATGCCGCCGCGATCAGCGGATTGCCAGCCAGGATACTCGTTAGCACCTCGATCATCAGCGACAGTCCCGAACCCTTCGGTCCGGCCATCGGCAGAACCGCCGTAACCTGGGCAGGATCGGTTGTGTCGGAGCCATTGCGATCGACCCCCCAGCCCAACGGGATCGGCCTGCCCGCGTCCTTGGCGGCCATGATCTTGCCGAGCGCGACTGAAGCGGTCGACATGTCGAGCAAGAGCGGCCGGCCAGGATCAAGCGTGGGGGCCGCAACGGCAAGTGGATTGGTCGAGACACCCTCAACGCTCGAACCGTAGTACACCATCAGCGGTTTCGAGGCGGTCATGACGATAGCAACATGGCCGGCTTTGGCCACTCTCTCCGCATAGTAGCCGATTGCGCCCGCATGGCTGATGCCCTTCACCGAGCACCAGCCAAGCCCATGATCATTGGCCAACTGCAGCGCCCTTTCGGCAGCAAAGTTCATCGCAACGGCGCCCGGAGCACGCTCGGCGCTGACGATCGATATCGCGCCCCTGGAGAACTCCTCCCTCGGCATCCCGGCCGGATTAATCAGGCCGAGTTGGACCATCTCCACATACCGCGGAATGCGCAGCACGCCATGGGAGTCGACGCCGCGCAAATTTGCCCACAGGAGCACCTCGGCGGTCTGCGTGGCCTGGCCCTCGCTGAAGCCTCCAGCCTGAAGGAGTGCACGCGCAAACTCCAGGAGTTCAGAATGCGCGATGGTTCTGTTGCCGGTGGATGCAGACACCATTCTCAGGCTCCCAGCGGCGACGGCAAGAATTTGTCGAGCCAGGCTTTGATGATCATCTTCGTGCGAGGCGCATCCTTTTCGGCGAGGGGAAAGTGCGAGGTGCCGGTGATCAGAACGAGTTCTGCCGGCTGACCAGCCTTCTCGAACATCCGGATCGACTGTTCAGTAGGGGTGATGGTGTCGTTCGCGGTATGCAGGAACAGGATCGGACGCGGGGAAATGTCGGCGACGACATCGTCGGCGCGGAAGTTGTACATGCTCCACGCCGTCTCTACCGGTATCTCCATGATCGCTTTCGGCGACAGGTTCTTCCGCAGCGCCTCCGGAATCGGGACGGCATCAAAGCGCGAAATCCACATGCTTTCTCCGGTTTCCTGCTTGTGTTCGCGCCCTTGCTGCAGGAGTCCTGTGAACTTCGTCCAGGCCTCCGGTGTCGGATGCTGGCCGCGGAATTTGCGCTCGCCATCCCCCCAGCCGCAAGATGAGATGACACAAGCAAAGCGGCTGTCCACGCCGGCGCTGTACACCGCGACCGCCGCGCCAAAACTGTGGCCCACAACGCCGATCCGGGCAGAATCGACCTCGTCCCGACCGGCCAGGAATGTGAACGCGTTCTTGGCGTCCGCGACCTGATCGAAGCAACGGACCTGTCCCCGCTCGCCCTCACTCTCGCCGCAACAACGAAAATCAAAACGTAGAGCGACATAGCCCATTGCCTCGAGCATCCGCGCCTGGATCTCGGCATGCGATTCATCCTTGGACCCAACGAACCCGTGCAGGACGATGAACGCAGGCAGCCGCTGCCCCTTTTGCCGCCCCTCGGGTACATGCAGAACGGCCGACAGTTTCAGCCCGTCAGAATAGAATGAGAGTTTTTCCTGCATTGGCGGGCTACCTCGAATGACGAAATTGGCGATGATCGCGAGGGAGAGGGAATGACGTTCAGGACTTGAGGTCCGTCGGCGCTTTCTGCCGGCGGCACTCCCGATGCTTCAATCCAGGCTCACTAACCCGACGTCAGCCCCAGATCCCTGATGACCGGACCTAGCCGGTCGATATCGGTCCGGATCTTGGACGACAAAGCTTCGGGCGTGCTGCTGGTGGCGATGAACCCCTGATCGGCATATCGCTTCACAGCGTCGGGCAGTGCCAACGCCTTGACGATCGACGAGTTGATGTAGGAGACGATCTCCTCCGGCACGCCCGCAGGCGCGAGAACGCAGCTGTCGCTGGATATCTCGAAACTGGATCGAGTTGCCTCGGCGATGGTGGGCACCGACGGCAACGGCGCCCAACGCTGCGGCGTGGTGACGGCGAGCGGTCTCAATTGTCCGCTTTGCAGAGCGCCCAGTGCAGACACATCGAGAAAGCTGAACTGGACGAATCCACCCAGAAGGGCAGTCACGACTTCCCCGGACCCTCGATACGGCACATGGCGAGCCTTCATGCCGACCTGCCGCAAGAACAATTCGGTCGCAAGATGCGGCCCAGCGCCCGTTCCCGTCGAGGCAAAGGTCACATCGTTCTTGGGATCCTTGGCCAGTTCCAGAAGCTCGTCGAAGGTCTTGGCCGGACAGCCCGATCCCGCCGCGAGAATGAACGGCGCCGAAGCGACGAGCGATACCGGCGCGAGATCCTTCAGTGGATCATACGACAGCTTCTTGTATATCGTCGCCGTCGCGGCATAGGAAAGATTGTAGGCGAGATACAATAGGTATCCGGTCGGCTCCGCTTGTGCCACGTAGCCGGATGCAATCGTCGTTCCAGCGCCCGGCTTGTTTTCGATGATGACGGGTTGCCCCCACATTGCCGCCAGCTTGTCGGCGAGAATCCGAGCCGACGCATCCGCCGACCCGCCGGCAGTGAACGGAACCACGATGCGGACCAGCCGTGACGGAAAGCCGGCAGGCGTCGCATGCGCCGCCCCCAGCATCATCCATGGCAACGCCGTACCGAGAGCCAAAATATCGCGCCGCGTCCTCATTAACTCCCCCTCTTTCTTGGTTTTGCTAGCAGCAGCGGAATGACAAACGCATGGCCCGGTGTGTCCCGTGCCCCTCGGACAACAACGCGACGGGCTCGGCCTCGGCATCGTCGATCGGAAGCCCCTGAGCGACCAGTTCTGCACGCCGCTGCTCGGTCTTTGCGGAATCGATGGTGCCGGGCTCCGAGCCGAACACGATGCCATAGACGCGCTCCGCCCGCGCCGGCGTCACATAGCCCTCCTGAAGGTCGGATGCGATCCTCTCGACCGGCCGTTCCAATGGTGAGCCGTAACCGCCGCCGCCTCCCGAACGGAGGATGTAACGCTCTCCCGGTTGCAGCGCCCGGGCCAGAACCTTCCCGCTCGGGAACGAGACCTCGCCGCGGTCCTTCAGCACGACAGAGACCTGATTGCCTGCGCCTTGCAGACCGCCAAACAGGCCCCATGGCCGGCAATGGACACGATCGACCTGCGCGTTCAACATCAGCTCGGACGTCGCACGACCGACTTTTTCGGTTCCGAGGCCACCCTGCCATTCCCCGGCCCCGCCAGAGTCCTCGCGCAGGCCGTAACGCTCGATGACAACAGGGTATTTCGCCTCAAGCTGCTCCACCGGGGCGTTGTGCGTGTCACCATCGTTGATGCAGATGGTCGCATGCGAACCGTCGGCTCCCTTCTTTGCACCCCAGCCGCCGCCGATCAGTCCGCCCGAAAAAATCATCAGCCCCCCGTCCGCCGTCCGCGAATTGATGATCGCGGACATCAGATCGGCATGGTGGCCGGCAATCACCCGATCGGGAATTGCGGGCGCCAGTGCCTTGAAGATCGTATCGACCACCGTCATCGGGAAGGTCATCCACCAGCGCATGGCCGACGGTCGCGTCGCGCTTACGATCCGGCCCGGCGGCAGCACGATCTTGAGCGCCCGGAAGCTGCCTTCGTTGATCGGCCGGTCGAGCGGCGAGGTGAGGCACTTGAAGGCGACCTGGCAGCAGGCGCGCCCGGCCGCCTCTCCCGAATTGTAGAAGCCCTTCACCTGCGCGGCCACATCGGTGAGGTCGATCTCCATCTCGTCGCCCGCAACCGTCACCTTGACGCGAATGGGAACGCGTTCGCCGTGCGACACGCCGTCGTCATCCATGAACGACTCGGCCTCGTAGACTCCGTCCGGAATACTCAGCACCTGCTGACGCGCCAAGATTTCCGTATTGTCCATGATCGTTGCGATGGCACCGAGCACGTTATCCACGCCATATCGGGCAATCAGTTCCTTGAAGCGCCGGGCACCGACCTTGACCGCCGCAACTTGCGCGTTGAGATCGCCCTCAGCGCGCGTAGGAACGCGGACATTCATCCGGATGATCGCGAGGATATCCTCGTTGACGACGCCCTCGCGTTCGTATTTCACAATCGGCATCTGCAAGCCTTCGGCGAAGATGTCCGTCGTCATACCGTTCAGGACACCGCCAATGTCGACCCAATGCGCCATGCACGCGGAAAAGCCAACGATCTCGCCATCGACGAAGATCGGCACCACGAACGTCATGTGATTGAGATGACTTCCGGTGATGTAGGCGTCGTTCGTCAACAGCACGTCGTTCTCTTTGATGCCGTCACCGAAATGCGCGATCATCGCCTTGACGGTATCGCTCATGCCGCGGATGAACATCGGCAGGCCGATCCCGATGGATATGGTATTGCCTTCCCTGTCGAACAGCCCGACCGTGAAGTCCTGCGCTTCGTAGATGATCATGTTGTAGGCCGTCCGCATCAGGACAGCCTTCATTTCCTCGGTGATGGCGACCACGCCATTACGGACGATTTCGGTGACGACAGGATCGACGCCGTGCCTGCCCGTGGTTTCGGCCCTTTGAATCGTGTCGAGCATCTCAGCCCTGCCTCGCTATCGTGATGATGAGATCGCCGAATTCCCCGACCTCAAGCCTGTCTCCTGGCGGAACGACGGTGGTCGACGCGTGTTCCTCGACGAGCGCCGGGCCCAGAATGACCGCGCCGCTCCGCAAGTCGGACCGCTGGTAGACCGGCGTCTCGACGAATGACTTCATCTCGGTGAAGAACACCGGCCGCCGGCTCGGCAGCGGATCCGAGGCAAGCTCCGAGTTGGCATGGACAATATCGGGCTTGTCCAGATGACCAAATACCGAGGTGTGCAGGCTGACGATCTCGACTGGCTCGCGCGGCCGCGAGAAGCCATAGCGATCGGCATGGGTCTCGTCGAACCTGCACTTGATCCCCTCGCGATCGCCGTTCAGGAAGAGCTCCCGCGGCAGATCGACGGTGACGGAATGCTCCTGCCCGACATACCTCATGTCGGCCGCACGGCGGCATTCGGCTGCATCCCGATATTGAGGCGCCAGCGAGGACAGGCCCTTCTCCTCCATCCGCCGATAGACCGCTTCGATCTCGTCGAACTTGATCGCGGCAAGGGACTTGAACCAAGTCGTCACGAAATCTCTTCGCAGATCGGCAACGAGCATGCCGAATGCCGAGAAGTGGCCAGGAGCCGGTGGAATGATGACGGTCGGAATGCGCAGCTCCCGCGCTACGAGGCAGGCGTGCAACGGCCCCGCCCCACCGTAAGACACCATCGCAAAACCGCCGGCATCCAGGCCACGCTCGGTCGTCACTCGCGTCACGACATGGGACATGGTGGTGGTCGCAATGCGGACAATTCCGTTTGCGGCATCGGCCAGATCGAGCCCAAGCGGCTCGGCCACGCGATGCGTCATCGCGCGCCGGGCGCCTTCCAGATCGAGCGCCATTTCGCCGCCCAGGAAACGATCCGGTGCAAGGCGGCCCAGGACGAGGTTCGCATCCGTGATAGTCGGCTCGTGTCCTCCCCGGGCGTAACAAACCGGCCCCGGCACGGCGCCCGCGCTTTGCGGCCCAACGCGCAGACCGCCATCCGCCTCGACCCGGGCGATGCTTCCGCCGCCGGTCCCGACCTCCTGGATGTCCACCAGCGGAATCTGTATCGGAAGTCCTCGCGCATAGCCGCCGATCAGGATATTGCCGGCCATGACCACTTCGCCGTTGT
>Ga0187815_10000051_pt1 | contig 55858 bp, 56 predicted proteins | sample NC_S_5_FD_132962 | JGI IMG/M metagenome (GOLD analysis project Ga0187815, IMG submission 132962) | Wetland sediment microbial communities from Neuse River Estuary, North Carolina, USA - ASW-S_5 | ecosystem: Environmental > Aquatic > Freshwater > Wetlands > Sediment | place: USA: North Carolina... | reverse complement strand
GTACTCCTCGCTTGTCGGGTCGAGGCAGAACTGGATGTTGCACTCGCCGACGATCCCGCACGCTTCGACCGCGCGCAACGACGCTTGGCGGAGTCGCTGGTACTCGGCGTCATCGAGCGTCTGGCTGGGTGCGATGACGATGTTGTCGCCCGTGTGGACCCGCATGCCGAGCACGTTCTCCATGTTGCAGACGGTGAGCGCGTTCCCGCGGGCGTCGCGGACGACCTCGTACTCGATCTGCTTGAACGAGCCGACATAGCGCTCGAGGAGCACCTGGTGCACCGGGCTCGCCCTCAGTCCGCGGCCGACGACCTCGCGCAATTCCGCCGCATCGCGCGCGACCCCGCCGCCCCGCCCGCCCAGGGTGAACGCGACCCGGACGATCACCGGGAACCCGAGCTCGCGCGCGGCGTCGAGCGCCTCGTCGAACGAGTAGACCGCCCGGCTGGGCAGGGTCGGGACCCGGGCGCGGGCCATCGTACGGACGAACTTCGCTCGGTCCTCCGTCGCCCGGATCCCCGAGAGCGGAGTGCCGAGGACCCTCGTGCCGGTGCGGTCGAGGACCCCCCGGTCGGCCAGCTGGATCCCGCAGTTGAGGGCGGTCTGGCCGCCGAACGAGAGGAGGATCCCCTCCGGGCGCTCGGCGTCCAGGATCGCCGAGACGAACTCGGGCACGAGCGGTTGGAAGTAGACCTTGCCGTTCTTCGGCCGGTCGGTCTGGAGGGTGGCGATGTTCGGATTGACGACGATCGCGAACACGCCCTCCTCCTCGAGCGCCTTCAAGCACTGGCTTCCCGAGTAGTCGAACTCGCCCGCCTCCCCGATCTTGAGCGCGCCGCTGCCGAGGACGAGGACCTTCTCGGGAAGGGAGGGCCTCATGCTCGTCGCCGTACCCTCCGGACGAACTCGTCGAACACGAACGCCGCCTCCTGGGGTCCCGGGTGGCCCTCGGGGTGACCCTGGAGGGCGAGGAGGCGGCCCGTGCCGTCCCGCAACCCTTCGAGGGTGCCGTCGTCGGGATTGGACGCCCACGGCTCGAGCCCGGTTCCCGCGAGCGAGGCGGGATCGACCGCGTAGCCGTGGTTCTCGCTGACGATGAGCGCCCGCCCGTCCGGAAAGCAGATCGTCTTGTTCTGTCCCCGGTGCCCGTACTTGAGCTTGAACGTCGTACCGCCCCGCGCCAGGGCGAGCAGCTGGTGACCGAGGCAGATGCCGAGCGTGGGGATCTCCCGGTTGGACGGCCGGCCGAGCTCTTCGATGGTCGCGTCGAGGCTCGCCGGGTCGCCCGGACCGTTGCCGACGAGCAGGCCCGCGACCCGACGCCCCTCCCACTTCCGGGGAACCTCGTGATCGTGCGGGAGCCGAAGGACCCGCACGCCGCGGGCGAGAAGGGCCCGGAAGATGCTCGACTTTACGCCGCAGTCGAGGACGGCGACCAGGGGTCCGGGGCGGCTCGCGAGGACGGTCGGTTCTCGGGGAGAGACCTCGTCCATGAACCGCTCGCGAGCGTAGTCGGGCGCTCGCCGTATCGTCGCGGCGAGCTCGTCGTCGGGCGGACGGTCGTCGGCCGGGCCCACGTCGACGACCCCCCGAACGACGCCGTGCGAACGCAGATGCTCCGTGAGCCGCCGCGTGTCGACCCCGCGGACCCCGGGGACCCCTTCCTCGGCGAGCCAGGCCTCGAGGGTTCGATCCATCGCCCAGTGGTTCGGCCGGGTGGTGCCCCGGACGACCACGCCACGCACCTGGGGCCCCGGGCTCTCGAGAACGGGGAGGCCGTCCGGAGGCCGGGCCCGGGTCGGAGGGATGCCGTAGTTGCCGAGGAGCGGGTAGGTGAACGTCAGGATCTGACCGCGGAACGACGGGTCGGTGAGCGACTCGGGGTAGCCGACCATACCGGTCGTGAACACGACCTCACCGACGCGGCGGGTCGAGGCGCCGAAGCCGTCGCCTTCGAAACGGGTACCGTCTTCGAGGAATAGGGTCCCCCCCAGGCGCGTCTCGTCGGCGCGGGCCGGCACGGGCGTCGGGAACCCGAATCGAGCGAGGAAACGGTGCGGCCATAACCCTTGCCGTGGTCGAGGACGAACTTCGGACGCCGACGGCTTCCGAGCGCCGGCGAGCCATCAAATCCTCACGACGGGTGGTCGCGCCCGTGCCCGGCTTTCCCCGGCTGCGGGACGACTACGACTTCGTCATCGTCGGCGGGGGCCACGCCGGGCTCCAGGCCGGTCTCAAGGCCGGTCTCCTCCGTAGGACCGCGATCGTGATCGACCGGGGCCCGAAGTACTCGCGGTCGTACTACGCGCCGAGGATGGACAACATCCCCGGGTTCCCGGACGGGATCTCGGGACACAAGCTCCTCGACCTTCAGATCGCCGCCGTGAGGAGGGTCGACCCGTTCGTGGACTACTTCACTCCAGCCCGGGCCTCGGTCGCCGAGCGGACGGAGGGCGGCTTTTCGGTGACGTTCGATTGGTTGAAGCAGACCCTCGTCGCGCGGGGTTCCGTCCTCGTCCTCGCGATGGGGGTCGTCGACCGGATCCCTGAGGTCGGGGGCAAGATCGACCCGATCTTTCCCTGGGCGAACCAGGCGATCGTCGACTTCTGCCTCGTCTGCGACGGCCACGACCTCGTCGGGAAGTCGGTCGCGGTCCTCGGCCACGACGCGTTCGCCGCCCGCACCGCCCTCGACATCCTCGAGTTCGACCCCGCCCGCGTCGAGATCCTCACGCACGGGCGACCGCTCCTCGCCGAGACCCCCCACGACGAGCGCGCGACCCTATCGGCCGCCCTCGCGGCGCACGGCGTGGGGACGTTCGAGCCCGAGATGGTCGGGTTCGACGAGATCCGCGAGAAGAGGTTCGGGGTCCGCTTCGCCGATGGAAGCCACCGCAGCTACGACCGCGGGTTCTCGGCGCTCGGCTGGTACGACCTCCACGATACGATCCCACGGAGGCTCGGGTGTTCGTTCGATCCCGACGGGTTCGTGTGCACCGACGACGACGCCCGAGCCCTCTCGAACCCCGCCGGGACGCCCATCCCCGGACTGTACGTCGTCGGGGACCTCCGAGACGGCTGGAAGCAGATCCCCGAGGCCTGGTCGTACGCGGAGCGCGCCATCCTCCACGCCTGGGCCGAGTACCTGGGAACGCCGGGAGGGCCCCCTCCGTTCGGCTGAGCCGGCCGCCCGTCGGGGTTCGGAGCTTCCCCGACGACCGCCCCTCTCGGTCCGCCCCGTTCCGGAATCCGACCCGGGAGGGTCCCCGATTCGAACCCGGCCGCTTCGCTGCGCGAGCTCACGCCGTGCGCGGGGGCGCCGCGACGCCGAGGTGGCGCGTCAGCTCGCTGAGGTCGCGAGCTACCGCCGAGGCGCCGGCAGCGAGGAACCGCTCCGTCGTCATCGACGAGCCCGGCGCGTCCGACGGGTCCGGCAGGACGGCGTAGAACCGAACTCGGGCACGGGTAGCGCACTCCGCGTCGATCAGATGGTCGCCCACGAACAGGGCCCGCTCGATCGGAATGCCCATCTCCTTGAGGAGGAGAAGGAGCGCCTCCGGGGAGGGCTTTGCCGGCCCGGGAGAGCTGCGGCTTCGAAGGTAGCTGAAGAACGAGTCGAGGTTCGCCTGGCGCAGGGCCATCCGGGCGAAACGCTCCGAGCTTCGCGTCAGCACTCCGAGTCGGAACCCTCGGCCCGCGAGCCCGCGGAGGAGCGATTCCGCGCCGGGACGGGCGACGGTACGAGGGAGGGCCTCCATTTCGATCGCATCGATCGCCTTCTCGTACTCGGCCTCGAACTGCCAGAACCGGCCTTCGGAAAGACCGGCCGCGCGCATCTCCTCGCGGGCGACCTCGACGATCCGATGGACCGGCTCCCGCACGGAGAGGTGTCCGGGGGAGACGCCGTGGGCCTCCGCGATCCGGATCACCGCGGCACGGATCTTACCGAAGTCGTGGTGCGAGAGGACGAGCGTCCCGTCGAGGTCGAACGCGACCCCGAGGAGGGGTTCGAGGAACTGGGGCTCCGGGTCCCGAGGGGGCATCGGTTCTCCGCAGCAAACCCGAGGCGTCCGAGGGGACGTTAAGGGTTTGGTTCGAGGCGAACCCGCGGCCCCACCGCGCCTACCGGGGGCGGGCCGCGCGCGCGTCGCCGGATCGACGGCGGCGCAGAGTGACGACCGACTCTCGGAGGCCGAAGCTGCGCCGCTGGCCGCTTCGTCGGCGCCGGGCGACCTCGACCGACTCGATCGAGAATCCCACCCGCACTCCGATCCGCGCCAGGATAAGATCCCCCGGGACGTAGACTCCGGCAAGGAGCGAGTCGCCAACGACCAGGACGAACCGTCCTTCGGGCTTGAGCGCTCGATGGACGCGGACGAGGACGCGAGAGAGGTCGTCGAAGTACCGGTGGACGACCGCGTGCATGTCGTCGCGGCGGTAGGTGCCCTTGCGCGCGACGTTCCGCCGGATGCGACCGAGGATCTCCGGCAACCACGCGTCGGGCAGGTCCCGGAGCGCGAGATACCCGGCGGTCTCCGTCCGGGGCAGGTTGTCGCAGGCGACCTCGGAGCTGCGGAGGGCCCGGAGGTCGGCGTACGACCGGGCGTACCCCAGCCAGGCGAGGTCGATCTTGTAGTTCATCACGTAGTCCATCCCGTTGACGTACGGGGGGCTCGTGACCGCGAGGTCGATCGAGCCCGCGGGGGGTCCTCCGGCCCGGGCGTCCCGCCGCTCGACCCGGGCCGCCGGGCCCCATCGGTCCCGCTCCCGGCCGCACCGCTCCAGGTCTTGCCGCATGACGCTCACCGCGTCACGGAACCGCTCGACCGGGGTCGGGGCGTCCGGATCGTGCGAGCGGGCGTAGCCGAGGCAGGGCGACCGGTGGAGCCGGCTCGACGGGATGAGGATCCGTCCGAACGCGAGGCGGACGGCGTCGGCGATCGGGGTCCCCTCGGCGGGAAGCGCCTCCCGGAGTCGGAGAAGCTGGTCGAGCGCTTCGGGGTCGAACTGCCGCCGGGTCTCGCGGAGGAACGGAGCGGGGCCGGGGGACCGTCGCGGAACGGACCGTAGGACCGAATCCGCGGCCGCTCCGAGCTCCTCCGGATCCATCTCGAACCGCGTCTTCACGCGCGACGCGAGGACCGCCGGGGGGAGCAGCTCGAACCCGATGCCCCGGAACCCGGCCCGCCGGGCCTCCACGAGCGTCGTTCCGCTGCCCGCGAACGGGTCGAGGACGCGCGCCCCTCGTTCGGGGGCGTACCGGGAAAGCACTCCGGCCACGAACTCGGCCGAGAAGCCTTGGACGTAGGGCCACCAACGGTGGACCGGCGTCGCTTCGTTCGAGCGGAAGGTGATCGGGCCGGTGTAGCGGTCCAGCTCAATGCCGTTCTCTCGACGGAACCGGTCGACGAACTCGACGGGGTCGGCAAAGTCGTCGCGTGCCTCGAGCCGTTCGAAGTCACGGAGGACCCAGAGCCCCCGTCCCATGCGAAGGACCTCGCCGTCCCGTCGCAGCGCATCGAGGGCCGCCTCGACCCGGAGGGGGGAATCGTCGAGGCGCGAGGCGAGCTGACGGACGGTCGCCCCGATCGCGCCGGTATCGGTGAGCACGGCGCGGAGGGCGACCGGAAACTCCTCGCCCGACGCTCGCACAGCGTTCCCGGAGCCGTCTCGCCCTATAGACCTAGGGAGAGGGGGCCCTCGAACCCCGAGCCGAGCCGGCCCTCGCCAGCCGGGCCAGAGCGTCCCGTGCCTCTCGCCGCATGCGTCGACGTTGTCCGTCGAGGCGGTCGGCCCAGGCCGTGCCGTGCAGCTCGGGGTCGAGCGTTGCGAGCGCCACGTCGAGGTCGTGCAGCCTACCCAGCCGCCCCTGCAGTTGTCGGAGCGCAGGCGGCACCCGCCCGATCGTGTCCGGGGCGACCGGCGCGACAAGGTCGGAGAAGTGCCGGAGCTGGCGGACTCGAATCCTCAGGCGGTGGAGCCGCTCCGGGCTCGGCCGGCGCCGCGCCTTTTCCCGCGCCCGGTGCACCCGTGCGTGACGACTCGCCGCCTCGTTGGCGAGGAGCCGGTGGAGGTGCGCGGAAGGCGCCTTCGCCGGCGACCGGGCCAGGAACGACCCGATCTCCGCGAAGAGCCCGCGGTCTCGCTCCGTTCGCAGGAACGCCCGGAGCAGCTCCCGTCCCGTGCGGGCGTCGTCCCGAAGTCGCATCAGGAACCGTCGGACGCGCGCGGCCTCCATAGGTTCGTCGCGGTTCCGCGCGTACCGATCGAACAGCGCGATCGTCACATCCTTGTCCCGGACGCGGCCGACGAGGCGGGCGAGCCGACGTGCGCGCGGGAGGAGGGGCTGGAGCCGTGCCGCCTCCCGCCGAGGGAGCACGCGCTCCCACACGGCGAGGCCGCCCGCGAGCCGGCGGAGGTCGCGGTGGAGGTCGTGGAGGACGGCCGGGGGGGCCTGGGGTCGGCGGAGGACGGAGTCGATCGACCGGTCCACGGCGGCGAGCACTCGGACGAGATGGGATCGGAGCCGGAGCGGCGCGGAGGTCCGTCGGGTCGGGGCGGCCGGTCCCACTCTCCCCCCAAGGCTCCGCGATTGTAAGTGGTTCGGTTCCGCGGGCCGTACCGGGTTCTCGCGCGTGCGAAGCCCTATAGTCCCGGGCACTTCACGGGAGCGTGGGCCGCCAGCGGACCTCTGAGGTCGCCGGAGACCGGGGCCTCGCACGCCCGGCGGCGACCGTCGGGGTCATCGACGTAGGGTCGAACACGGCGCGGCTGGTCGTCTTCGAGACGTCGGCCGAGGGGACGATCCGACCGGTGTTCGAGACGAAGGATTCCCCCCGGCTGGGGCTCTCCACGGGTGAGGACGGGTCGCTCTCCGAGGCGGCGATCGCCCGGGGGGTCGGAACGGTCCGTCGGTTCGCCGGCATCGTTCGGTCGCTCGGGATCCCGCGTACCCTCGCGGTCGCGACGAGCGCCGTGCGGGAGGCCCCCAACGGTCCGGATTTCGTCCGCGAGGTGGAGCGGGCGACCGGGGTCACCCTTCGGATCGTCTCGGGCATCGACGAGGCCCGGTACGCCTACCTCGGCGTCGCCGCCACCGGCGAGCTGCGCAACGACATCGTCTGCGACCAGGGGGGCGGCTCGCTCCAGCTCGCCGAGGTCCGCGGCGGCGTCCTGCACAACTCGATCAGCCTGCCCCTGGGGTCGCTCCGTCTCTCGCAGAGGTTCTTCGAGCACGACCCGCCCAAGCGTCGCGAACGCGACGAGCTCCGTGAGAGCGTTCGCGAGACGCTCGGCTCGGCCGTCGAGGCGTTCGGCGGCCGTCCGGACCGTCTCGTGGCCGTCGGGGGAACCGTACGGGCCCTCGCCCGAGCGTCGATCGAGCTCCGGGAGTTCCCGATCCGTCGGGTCCACGGTTATCTCCTCTACGACCACGACATCGAGGCGCTCGAGGAGCTCCTCGGGGAGATGCCCGCGGCGAAGCGCAAGGCCGTCCCTGGGATCGGGGGGGACCGGGTGGACGTCGTGCTCGCGGGGGTCATCGTCCTGGAGGAGCTCGAGCGGGCGGCCGGGGTCGACCACGTCGTCGTCTCGGGCGCCGGGATCCGAGAGGGGATCGCCCTCGAGGCGATCGGTGCGAAGCTCCCCGTGGGCGCCGAAGAGCTGGTCGACCGCTCGATCGCGGCCGCGGCCCGGTCGTTCTCGTTCCGTGTCGACCACGGACGCGAGGTCACCGGGACGGCGTTGGGCCTGTTCGCGCTCCTCGCTCCCCGGTTCGGGTGGGACGCGAGCGAGCGGCTCGCCCTACGCGCGGCCGCCGGCATGCACGACGCGGGGATCGCGGTCGACCTCTGGAACCATGCCCAGCACTCGAGCTACCTGATCCGGAACTCTCCGATCTGGGGGCTCGATCAGCGAGAGGGCCTTCTCGCCTCGATGGCCGTCTACCTTCACGAGGGGGACGACCCTCCCTCGGAGTGGAAGAAGGGGTTCCTTCCGATCATCCGGGCAGCGGACCTCGACACCGCGACCCGGCTCGGAGCGATCCTCGAGGTGGCGGAGGTGTTGAGCTCGGCCAAACCACGGTTCTCGCTCTCGGGAGGGGGTCGCGTGCTGGCGGTGTCCTTTTCTTCCGCGGCCGACTCGACGCTCTCCAGCCGCTGGGCAGAGAAGGTCCGCAAGCCGATGCAACGCGTCTTCGAGCTCGAGGTCAAGGTGCCGGATGGCTGAGGCTCCCCGATCCGGCCACGGGTTTCCGGGCCGACTCATCGTGTTCGAGGGGCTCGACGGGAGCGGCAAGTCGACCCAGGCCGCTCTCCTCGGCAAGTGGCTCTCGTCCCGGGGGTACCGGGTGTTCTTCACCGAGTGGAACTCGTCCGAGCTGGTCGCGAACGTGATCCGGCGCGGCAAGAAGAAGGGGCTCCTCACCCCGACGACGTTCAGCCTCCTCCACGCGACCGATTTCGCCGACCGGTTCGACCGCCAGATCCTCCCCCCGCTCCGCGCCGGCTACCTCGTCGTCTGCGACCGGTACGCGTTCACGGCGTTCGCCCGGGACGCGGCCCGAGGATGCGACCCCAACTGGGTCCGGACGATCTACTCGTTCGCCCCCCGGCCCGACCGGACGTTCTACTTCCGGGTACCGGTCTCGGTCACGCTTCGGCGAAAGCTCGCCTCGCGTCTCAAGATCAACTACTACGAGGCGGGCATGGACCTGGGCCTCTCGGACGACCTCGAGGACAGCTACACGAAGTTCCAGTCCCGGCTCCGGAGGGAGTACGAGCGGATCGCGGAGACCGACCGGTTCACAGTCATCGACTCGACCCGCCCCGTGGAGGCGATCCAGGCCGACCTCCGGTCGGACCTGGCGCCACTCCTCGAGAACTTCCCGACCGGTGCGGACCTGATGCATGACGGGTAGGACGTACGGTACCCGGCCTCCCGGGATGCCCCACGAACCGCTTCGGGGCCGGTTGATCGTCATCGAAGGCGCCGACGGTTCGGGGCGGACGACGGAGGTCACGCTGCTGAAGGAATGGCTCGAGGTCGAAGGCCACGCCGTCGTCGACACGGGCCTGCGGCGCTCGGACCTCGTCAGCAACGAGATCGACCGCGCGAAGCAGGGGCATACTCTCGGGGCGACCACGATGGCGTTGCTCTACTCCGCCGACTTCGCCGACCAGCTCGAGAACAAGATGATGCCGGCGCTCGCGGCGGGGAGCACCGTCCTCGCGGACCGGTACATCTACACGCTCATGGCCCGGGCGATCGCCCGCGGGGCCTCCCGGGAATGGGCCCGCGAGCTCTACGCGTTCGCGCTGCGCCCCGACCTCGTCGTGTTCCTTGACGCCCGGCCCGAGATCCTCCTCCACCGGGCGATCGCCCGCTACGGCAGCCTCGACTACTGGGAGTCGGGGATGGATCTGTGCCTGTCGCGCGACCTGTTCGAGAGCTTCTTCCTGTTCCAGGCGCTCCTCTCGAAGGAGTTCGAGTGGATGACGAAGCAGTACGGCTTCCAGAGGGTGGACGCGAACCGCGAGCCTCAGCAGGTCCACGCGGACGTCCAACGCCTGGTCGCACCGCTCTACAAGATCCGATCGCCGGCCCCCGCCGTGGGCGGAGGACCTCCCGTCCCGGTCAGCCGCGACCGTCGGCCAGCTGTTTTCGGGTGAGTAGCCAGACGAGGCGGCCCGCTCCGGGCCGGACGCCCGCAGGGAATTCGAGACACGCCGCGCCTCCCTTCGTCAGGCGGACGACCGAGACCCCGTCCCCGAGGAGGGCCATTCCGATGAACTCCGCGAGGGTCGGCTCGTGCCCGACGAGGACCGCCTCCTCGCCGGGGTGAAGCGATCTCCGCAGCTTGTCGAAGATCGGGTTCGGCAGATTGCCGGGGGCGAGCTCGGGCCACGTTTCGAGCCGCGGGGGCCTCGGGAGGGCGTCGTGGACGATCTCGGCGGTCGTGACCGCCCGCGCCGCGGCGCTCGAGGCGAGCCGGTCGACCGGCGAGGTGACCCGCGCGAGGCCCTTGGCCGCGCGCCGGGTCTGGGCCCGGCCCTTGTTGCTCAGCGGGCGCCGATCGTCGTTGGGCCACCGGACCGGGTCGCGGTCCTCCGCGGGACCGTGTCGGACGACGACCACGCGGACGTTGCGATCTTCTTCGGAGCCACCTTGCATCGTCGCCGTAGGGGGTCCACGGGATGCTCCCACGGCCAAAAGACCTTCTGCCGGCCGGAACGGGCGCTAGCGTCGGGCGAGGGGCGCCGGGTGGCGTATATCTCCTTCCGGGCGCGCGGTGCTGCCGAGGGAACGGTCGAGGACGACCTGAGCGATGTCCTGGGCGTAAGCGATCGTCCGGCCGATCGACTCCAAGGCCCGAGCCACGGCCGCGGCCGTGGCGGGAACCATCGACCCACCTCCGACGGCGGGGAGGAGCCGCTCGGAGAGGGCCCGGCCTGAGGCGAGGAGCGCTTCGCCGACGTCCAGGACGTCGTTCGCCATCGGTCCGTCCTCGGCCGCCAGGGCCCCCTCGAGATGGGCCATCGCCTGGCGGTGGAACTGCCGCAGCGAGGTCAGGGGATCGCCCCCTCCGAAGAGGTCCGCGAGGCGCGTCCCCTCCTCGCCGAGGATCACGGCGTGGTCGGCGATCCGCTCGAGGCTCCGGGCGACCGTCCACGGCCCGAGGAACGCGTTCCCTCCTCCGTTGCGGCCGAGCCGCATCGCGGCCAGCCGTTGGATGTACCATGCCTCCCGGTCGATCGTGTCGTCCCGACGGGCCCAGTAGCCGTCCCCGCCGAGAGGGAGGCGAGTCCAGCTCGCGACGGCCTCGCGATGGAACTCGACGACCAGCCGGCCCATACGACCGATGCTCCGGTGAAGGGGCAAGGACATCTCGGAGGCGACGTCGCTGAGCCGAACGACCTCCGGCTCGTCCGAGAGGATCTCGGGCTGGCGCGTCCGCCGGCAGAACGTTCGGACGACGTCGCGTGTCGCCGGGGTGAGCTGGGGATCGCCCCGCACGACGAACGTCCGAGCTCCTCCGAGGTACGCCCCGAGGAGGGTGCGGAAGAGGTGCTCCGAGGGCACGCGGGGCCGGACGTCGATGAGGGCGGTGCCGTCGGCCGGACCGAGCTCGAGGACCGATCGCTCCACGCGGCCCCTCCACGCGCCCACGGGCCCTGCGGGCCCCCGCGGGTTGCGGACCTCCTCGTCCGCCCGTCCGTCCCATCCTCGCCGAACCTCGTTCGATCCCGTCATCGGAACGGAAACGGGTGCAGCGGGATATATAGAGTTCCAATGGAGAATATATCTTGCTACATAGGTGTGTAGTTGCTTCGGACCCTCGACATACCCGCGGAACGACGATGGGCCGAGACCGGTGGAGTGGAGCCCCTATCGACCAGGATGGGCCGGGACGGAATCGAACCGTCGACCTCCGCGTTGTAAGCGCGGCATCTTCACCCCTCGACTACCGGCCCTCGAGTCGAGCGAGACCCCTGCTCCGTCAAGTGGGTGTCGGTCTCCCCGTGGTCTCTCTTGCGGACGTTCACGGCGAGGCCCCGTCCGAGCTCCCCCATCAGCCGCCCCGGGAGCGCCGCCTCCCCGATCGCCGCGAGGCGACCTTCGCGGTAGAGCCCCACCTCGTCGCCGGCGCGTATCGTCGGGTCGGCGGAGCGGACGCCAGGGACGAACAGGTCCCCCTCGAGGCGGACGGCCGGGTCGACCTCGACCCGCGGCAGTCGGTCCCCGAGACGGTGGGCCCCGAGGACGGTGAGGTGGAAGAGGCCGCGCTCCTCACGAACGGTCGCGAGATCGCTCCGCCCGTCGGTGATCCGCTGGAACCACGGGCGCCCCGCGAGACGCACGGGGGCGGCGAAGAGGCGATCCGCTGCCTCGCGGCCGAACTGGAACGACGCCGCTTCCCGCAGCTCCTCCAACACCACGGCGAGCGGTCCGCTCGTCATCCGGGGCACGGTATCCAGCGCCTTGGAGATCGCCGTTCGAAGGGCGTCGAGCGCCGGGCGCGCCGTGGTGGCCGAATCCCCGACGGTCCAGTCGACCGGGAGTGAGACCGACAAACGGTCTCGGACGAACGCGTACTCCTCCGGATCTAGGTGCGCTACGACGGCCTTGTACTGCCCGAGACGGAGGAGATGGTCGATCCCGTCGCCGACCGTTCGCCGCTCGGACTCGGCCCAGTCCCCGGTGACCGGAATGTCGTAGTGCCGCGCGGGAGGAACATCCTCGAGCTCCCGCGGGACCACGCCGATGGGGGAGCTCAAGGAGACGACGTGGACCCGCGCCAGGCCCTCCAGCCCGTCCAGGGCCTGCGCGAACCGGCGGTGCGAGCGGGAGCGGCGGTAGGGCTTCGTCTTCGAGCACGGGACGATCAGGAGGACCGACTTGGATGGGGGAGGTCGGTAGCGTTCGAGCAACCTCGCGCGGAACCGGACCATCTCGGGGCGACGATGGGATTCGAGCAGCACGTAATCGTGCGACCGGGCCCCCGTGACCGGAGCTCGCTCTTCGAGTAGAGGGCCCAGCCCCCGGTCCGCGTAGCGGAGAAGCTCGGAGAGCGTCGGCTCGGAAGCGAGTCGGGCCTCGACCAGGTCGCGGAGCCGTCCCTCCCGCAGCGCGACCCGCGTTTCCGCCGCGGAACGACGGTAGAGAGTTCGGGCGTGCGCCGCGAGGTCGGCGGGTGGGCCCCCCGCGCGGCATCCTTCGCACGAGCAGGCCCGCTCCATCCCCGCGGCGGAGGCGTCGACGCGCGCGAGGGTCAGGTCCAGGTACTCCCCCCGGGAGGCTGCCAGCTCCCCCTCGGTCGTGTCGAGGAGGTCGACCCCGAGGTAGGTGAGGAAGGGGATCCGATGCGGCAGGCCGACCCGCGGAGCCCACAGTACGGGACCGGCGCCCAGGGCCGTCCGGATCGCGCGAACGGCCGCCACCAACGGTTCCCCTTCGGTCCAGAGAGCCCGTGCGTTGCCGAGGACGATGAGCTTCGGCGCCGCGGACCGAAGCTCCGCGAGCGCTTCGTTGCGGACCGGGGCGTGGACGAGGAAGACCCCTTCCGAAGCGCGGTGGACGCCGGTGCCCGCGCCGGCGATCTCGGGGGCCAGGACCGGCAAGTCGACGACCAGCTCCGCCCCCCCGTCCGCGATGCGAAGACGCCGCACTCCCGAGGGCGAGGGGAGGCTCGTGAGCGTCAGTCCCGGCCGGGGGGGCTCCGCGGGTCCGCTCTCCATCACCGCGGGGAGGGAGAGCGAGAGCGGGCCGACCGTCGCCTCGCCGAGCAGCGCGAGACCCTCGAATCGGTCGGCGGTGCGCATCGGAGGATCGGCGGGCGCCCCTCGCCTCCTACGGGGGAGGCGAAGCCGGGGCCGGCCGTCGTCTTGCGCGAGCGGGAGTGCGACCGACGGGGAAGACCGCCTCCCAGGCGGCGACCATCGCCTCGCGCCGGTCGGCGCCCGCCTCCGTCCGTCCGCGGCGTCCAAAGAGAGGGTCATGGACCTCGCGCACGTCCCTAAGGAACTCCGCCGGGTTGGAGCTCGCCTTCTCGAACCCGTAGAGGATCAGCTCGCGGAGGAAGCTCGAGCGTCCTCGCCAGCCGATCCGGCGACGGACCGCGGGGTTCAGGTGGCGTTTCGCGAGGCGCCAGACGTCGTTCGTGATCCGGTAATCGCGCGCCGAGAGGCCGATCATCACCTGCGGCATTCCGATCGATCTCACGATGACGGTGCGTTCCTCTTTAGCTAGGCGGCGCGATGGCCGAGAGCGTTCCGCCAGGGAGCGCTCCGACCGCCGGCACGAAGACCGAAACGAGAACGCCGACGAGGAACGCCGCCGCCATCACGAAGTGGCGTTCGAACGGAACGCGAACGCGGGCGGGTTCCCGCGCAAGCCGTGCGTCCGAGACAGCCGCGACCAGCGCCATGACACCGAGGCCCGCGTAGTACGGTCCGCCGAGGCCGAGGGCGAATCCGAACGACGCGAGGAGCACGAGCGCCACGGCGTGGAGGCCGACGACGAGCCAAAGCGAAGGGCCGGGGCCGAGCCGCTGGGGGAGCGAGAACAGCCCGAGCGCTCGATCGCTCTCGACGTCCCCCATCGAATGGATCGTCTCGAACGCGGTGCCCCACGCCAGGAGGCCCCCGACGGCGAGGAGCACGACGGGAGGCAGGCTCCCGCGGACGGCGATGTAGGTCGCAGCCGGGATGATCGCCTGGACCAGCCCGAGGAGCGGTGTCGTGAGGGCGGTGATCCGCTTCGAGTAGCTGTAGCCGAGGAGGATCGCGAGCGCCACGGGCGCCAGAACGAACGCGAGGGGGTTCAGGAGGTAGGACGCCCCCAGGAGGATCGCCGCGTTCACGCTCGTCAGGACGAGAGCGAACGACGGGGAGAGGCGACCGGTGACGAGCGCGCGGCCGCGGGTCCTGGGGTTCGCCGCATCGTAGCGCCGGTCGGCCCATCGGTTGAAGCTGTGGCCCGCGTTCCGCGCGGCCACGAACGCGACCAGCACCAGGACGAGCGTGAGCAGGCTCGGCACTCCGCGCGCCGCGAGGAAGAGGAAGGCGAGCGCGAACGGAAGGTTCAGCCCGAGGGTCTGGATCTCGAGGAACCGGCCGACCTCGCTCGTCCGAGAGCGGACGGGGGTTTCCCCCGCGTTCACGGAGCCGACCGAGAAAGGAGGCGAGTCAGGGTCGGGTCGGCCCGGATCGCGCGTTCCGCGGCCTCGACCGCGGCCGGGTCGGAGCGGATCTCCTCGGGCCAGGGGCGGGGGAAGCCGTCCTCGGGGCGCTTGCGCGTCGCGTCGATTCCGACCTTCCCGCCCACGTTGGGGATGGCGTTGGAGATCGAGAGCTGGTCGACCGGGCCCTCGACCTGCTCGAGGTCGCGGGCCGGATCGGCCTGGAGCCCGACGCGGTAGAGGACCTCCGAGAGGTCGTGGACGTCCACGTCCTCGTCCACGACGACGAGGTAGCGCGCGAACATCATCTGGCCGAGCCCCCACAGAGCGTGCATCACCTTGCGAGGGTGGCCCGGGTAGGCCTTGCGGATCGAGACGATCGCGACGTTGATGAACAGCCCCTCCATCGGCAGGTTGAGGTCGACCACCTCGGGGAGGACGAGGCGGATGAGGGGACGGAAGACTCGCTCTACGGCCTTGCCCAGGACCGCGTCCTCGGTCGGCGGCTTTCCCGTGACGGTCCCGAGATAGACCGGGCGCTCCCGGTGCGTGATGCGGGTGACGTGGAAGACGGGGAACGGCTCCGGCGCCGAGTAGTAGCCGGTGTGGTCCCCGAACGGCCCCTCGACCGCCCTCTCGGACGGGTCGACGTACCCCTCGAGGACGATCTCGGCGGAGGCGGGCACCTCGAGGTCGACCGTCCGGCAGGGGACGAGCTCGACCGGCTCGGAGCGAAGGAACCCCGCGAAGACGAAGTTCGAGATCCCCTCAGGGACCGGCGCGAGCCCGGAGAACACGGTCGCGGGGTCCGCGCCGATCGCCGCGGCGACGGGCATCCTTTCGCCCCGGGCCGCCCACTTGCGGTAGTTGCTCGCACCCACGCGGTGCACCTGGAAATGCATCCCGAGCGTGTCGCGGCCGTACTGCTGCAATCGGTAGATCCCCGTGTGCGGCTCGCCGCTTTCGGGGTCCTTCGTGATCACCACCGGGAACGTGATCGTCCGGCCGCCATCCTTCGGCCAGCACTTGAGGATCGGAAGCCGGTCGAGGTCGACGGTCGGCTCCTCCACCTCCTGGCACGGGGCGCTCGAGACGTGCTTCGGCGCGAGGGTCCTCAGGGTCGAGAGGGTCTCGATCGTGCCTCCCAGGTCGCGGAGCGCGCCGACGATCCCCGCCGGGGGCTTCAGGCGGACGAGCTTGTCGATCCGCTCCGCGACCCTATCGAGGTCGTCGACCCCTAGGGCGAGCGCGATCCTCCGGGGCGAACCGAGGACGCTCGTCACGACCGGCATGCTCGCTCCCGGAACGTTCTCGAACCGGAGCGCGGGCCCGTCGGCCCGAAGGACGCGCTGCGTCAGCTCGGTGATCTCGAGGTCCCTCGAAACGGGGGTCCGGATGCGGACGAGATCTCCGCGGTTCTCGAGGGCGTCCAGGAACTCGCCGAGCGACCGGAACGCCACGTTCGGCGCCGAGCCTTTCGACTTATTAAACGACCCTCGCAGGGCCGCAGGTTCATAACGAAACCCGGGGTTCTGCGTCCGGATGCGGTCGGTCACGCTCGAGTTCCGCACGGACGACCTCGTTCGGCTAGGGATCGTTCCCGCCGGATTCTTCGACCGGTACGAGGAGGTCGAGCTGCTCGAGACCCTTCGGCTCGAGCGGGGTTGGCGGCTCGAGCTCCTCCGGATCCGGCGTCGGGGGCCGCTTCGCTCCGCCGCGGAGCTCGGGCGCGAGTCGCGGCGGATCCGAGCCCTCTACGGCCTCGACAGCTTCGAGCTGGTCGAGCGACGGCCGCGCACTCGCGACTACATCCTCCTTGTCCGCCAGCGCAACCCGGACCGCCTGAGACAATGGCTCTCGCTGGCGGGCGGCGGCCTCGCCCCCGCCGCGCCGTTCCGGCTCTCGGCGGAACGAACGGTCGCTTCGTTCCTGGGCGAGGAGCGAGCCCTTCGACGCGTCCTGAAGCGCCTCGACCGGGACGAGTTCCCCTACCGTCTGATCCGGGCGAGCGGGCATCCGAAGGTCGAGGACGCCGGCACGACGCCGCTCACCCCGCTCCAGGCGCGGCTCCTGACGCGCGCCTGGGTCCTGGGCTACTACGCGGTCCCCCGTCGCACCACGCTCACCCGCCTCGCCCGCTCCAGCGGCCGGAGCGCCCCGGGGCTCGGCAAGGTGCTCCGCCGAGCCGAAGGGCGCCTCGTCGCCCGCTGGCTCGCCTCCGAGGGGGCGGTGGCGGACGAGGAGCCGGTCCCCGAACGCTAGCCTTCAGCGGGAGCCGTAAAGAGTCCGGACGCGTCCTACGGGCCCGTGCCCTCGAGGCTCCGCGCGGTCGCGCTCGAGCGGGTTGCCGGCGTTCCGTCTCCCCGCCTGCCGGCGCGAGCGACGGACGGGTCGGCGTGCTTCGACCTCGCCTCCGCCGAGTCGGTCGACCTCGCTCGGGGACGGGTGACGCTCGTTCGCACGGGATTCAAGATGCGGTGCCCCGAGGGAACGTTCCTCGAGGTCCGGCCCCGCAGCGGGCTCGCCACGCGAGGGGTCCTGATGGTGAACGCCCCCGGAACGATCGACCGGGACTACTCGGGCGAGGTGAAGGTACCGCTGACGTACCTTTTCGAGGGGACGTACCGGATCGAGGCGGGGGACCGGATCGGACAGATCCGGCTCGTCCACGACCTCCCGGCGCGATTCCGCCGGGGTCGGGTCCGGCCCGTGCGCTCCCGGCGCGGAGGGTTCGGGAGCACGGGCCGCTAGGGGAACTCGGAGAGGAGCCGCTGGACCCCCCTGGGCGGGGGCGGCGGCGGCGCTCGACCGTCGGCCACCTCGGCCTGAACGCGCTCCAGCATGTCGTGCATGCGCCGCTCCCGCGCGAAGGCGGCCCGGTGAAGGCCCTCGTCGCGCGTACCCTGGGCCACGAGCACGATGACCCTCCCCGTCCGGGAACGCCCCGTGCGGCCTCGGCGCTGGATCGTCCGGATCACGTCCGGGATCGGTTCGTAGAAGATCACGAGGTCGGTCGCGGGGATGTCGAGCCCCTCCTCCGCGACGGACGTCGCGACGAGGCAGTTGATGTCGCCCGAGCGGAATCGGTCGAGCAGCCCGACCTGCTCCTTCTGGGAAAGACCGGTGTCGGTCCCGTGGGTCGCCTGTCCTACGAAGCGCGCCGGGCGGACGTTGGGGTCGCGGAGCTTCTCCAGCTCGTCGACCAGGCGGTCGACGGTGTCGCGGTACTGGGAGAAGACGATGACCTTCGCGTTCCGGTCTCGATGGAGCTCGTCCTTGACCAGGCCAACGGCGGAGGCGATCTTCGGGTGCTCGAGCGTCAGATGCTCCAACGCCCGCCGGACCGCCACGACGTCCGGGTCGTTCAGGAACGTACGCTGCGCGGGCGAGCGCCGCCCCCCGGTCGGGGGGTCCTGGCGGAGAAGGAATTCGCGCAGCGAGTCCACCCCCTGCGTCTCGACCAGCTCGAGCGCGTGCATCCCTTTCATCGAGGCGGACTGGGCCGTGACGGCCTGCCAGAGGGTCGCGGGGTGGGGGCCTCCGCCACGCCCGACGTCCAGCTCGCGGTGGAGCCGTGCGCCGATCTCGAGCAACGTCCGACGGGTGACCTCGCCCGCGGGGACCAAACCCAGACGGCGGAGAACGTCGACCTGGCGGGCGACGGCGGCGCGCAGAAGGATCGCGAGGTGTCGGACCTCGACGGGAACGGGAAGGGTGATCGCCTGGACGCCGATGCCGTGGAGGTACGGCGCGACGTCCGGGCTCGTCTCGGTCCGGTACTCGAACCGTTCGATCCCCAGGTGCGCCCAGACCTCCAGGATCCGGCGAAGGCTCCCGCCCGGAGAGGCCGTCATCGCAAGGACGCGAGCTCGGGGCCCGCGGCGGTTCGCCTCGCCGATCGTGACGTAGGGGTACTCTCCGACCGCGCGGTGCGCCTCGTCGAAGACGATCAGGGAGAACGAGTCGAGCGGGAACTCCGCGTTCGCCAAGTCGTTCGCGACGACCTGGGGCGTCGCGAGGACGACCTGCGGTGGCCGAAGGAGCGCGGCCCGACGCTCCGGCGAGACCGCTCCCGTGAGCGTGAGCGGCTCGGGGGCGAACAGCGTGGCTCCGACCGAACGCGCATGCTGGACGACGAGCGGGCGGGTCGGGGCGAGGAACAGGATCGATTCCGTGGGGTGGCGGAGGAGGTACTCGGCCATCACCCGCAGCGCGATCGAGGTCTTGCCGAGGCCCGTCGGGAGGACGACCAAGGTGTTTCGCTCCACCGCGGTCTCGGCGATCGAGCGCTGGTAGAGCCGTTCCTCGAGAACTTCCGGGCGAATGCGGGGATGCTCGACCGTCCCCATCGCCGGACGCCCCCGGGCGGCCGAGCGGGCGGGCCTTTATTAGGACGGGTCTACGGCGAAGGATGCTCGCCGAATTCGTCGAGCTCGGGGTCGCCGCGGCGTCGGTGTTGGTCCTCCTGTACCAAGGTTGGGCCCTCTGGCTGGCCGCCGAGATGCCGCGACTCGAGCCCTCGCCTTCCGGGGCTACGAAGGGCGATGGTGCGAAGGTGAGCGTCGTCATCGCGGCGCGGAACGAGGAGCTCGACCTCCCCCTCACCCTCGACACCGTTCTCGCGCAGGAGTACCCCAACTTCGACGTCGTCGTGGTCGACGGGGGCTCGACCGACGGCACGAGGGCCGTCATCGCCGCTCGCGCGCCGCGCGTGCGCCGGGTCGAGGAGCCCCCGCTGCCGACGGGGTGGGTCGGCAAGAGCTGGGCCTGCTGGACCGGGGCGCGTGCCACCAAGGGGGAGTGGATCCTCTTCCTGGACGCGGACGTCCGTCTCGACCCGAGGGCGCTCAGGACCGCGCTCGCATGGGCCGAACGTGAAGGCGCTTCCCTCGCGAGCCTCGCGAGCGAGATCGAGATGGTCGGCTTCTGGGAGCGTACCGTCCTGCCGCTCTACGTCCAGCTGGTCCTGACGTACTTCCGCGCCTCGCACGTCAACCGCCCTCGGTCGCGGACCGCGATGGCGAACGGCCAGTTCTGCCTCGTCCGTCGCGCGGACTACGAGGCGCTCGGAGGCCACGAAGCGATCCGGTCGCATCTTCTCGAGGACGTGGCGATCGCCCGACGGTTCAAGGGAGCGGGCCGTAGGATACGCGTCGCGTTCGCGCCCCACCTCGTTCGCACGCGGATGTACCGGGACCGCGCGGAAATGTTCGAAGGGATCCGCAAGACCGTCTACGGGACGGAGTTCTCGGCGGCGCGCCAGGTCGGCTTCTTGACGGGCCTCGTGGGGCTCTTCTGGCTCCCGCTCGCCGTCCTTCCGGTCGGCCTGGTCGCGGGCGACTACCTGGTCTCGGCGTTCGGAGGGCTCCTCGCGTTCGCCCTCTTTGGAAAGCATGCGGTGTTTGCGCGGGCGGTCGGTGCGCCGGCCGTCTACGGCCTCCTCTACCCGCTCGCGGTGGGCTTCTACCTGGTGGCGGTCGCCTCCTCCCTCCGGAGCGGGATGCGGGGCGGGAGCCTTTCCTGGAAGGGTCGGGAGTACCCGGTGCGCCCGTGAACCGCCTCCCGAACCGCTAAGAGACCGGCCGCGCTCGATGGCCGCGATGGCGGCGGCGACGGGAAGCTACGGACTCGTGATCGGGGGCCGCGAAGGACCGGGCCACCGAGAGGACGCCGCCGACGTTCTCAACCCCGCGACGAACCGCCCGTTCGCCCGGGTCGCCGTCGGCGACGCGGAGGACGCCCGCAGCGCGATGGAGGCCGCGGAGGCCGCGTTCCGCGACTCGGGCTGGTCGTCGGACGACGGGAGCCGGCGGGCGAGGGCCCTGGTCGCGCTCGCCCGCCTGCTCGAGGAACGGCAGGAAGCGTTCGCCCGTCTCGAGACGGAGAACATGGGAAAGACGCTCAAGGAGGCTCGCATCGACGTCGGGTTCGTCGTCCGGACGCTCGAGTACGTCGCCGGCCTCGCCGACAAGATCCAGGGAGAAACGATCCCGGTGCCGGGGAGCCGGTTCGATTACACCCTCCGAGAGCCGCTCGGCGTCACGGTCCACATCGCTCCGTGGAACTACCCGCTCCTCCTCGCGATGCGCTCGGTCGCCCCGGCGCTCGCGGCCGGCAACGCGGTCGTCCTCAAGCCGGCGAGCCTGACCCCGCTCACCGCCATCTCGCTCGCCCGGCTCGCGCGGGACGCCGGAATCCCGGACGGCATCCTGAATGTCGTGAACGGTCCCGGGGGTGCGATCGGCGAGACCCTGGTGCGCGATCCGAGGTGCCGGTCGCTCTCGTTCACGGGGAGCTCCGAGGTCGGTCTGCGGATCGCGGAGATCGCCGCGAGTCGCCTCCTCCCGGTGACGCTCGAGCTCGGCGGCAAGAGTCCGGTCCTCGTCTTCCCCGACGCAGACCTCGACCGCGCCGCTCGCGGGATCGCGCTCGGGATCTTTGGTAACGCCGGGCAGATGTGCTGGGCGGCATCCCGACTCGCCGTCCACGAATCGGTGCGCGACGCCCTCCTCGAACGACTCAAGAAGATCGCGGAGGCGACCCGATTGGGACCCGGAGCGGAGGAGGGCGTGGAGATGGGCCCGGTCGTCTCTCCCGAGCAAGAAGACCGCGTCCTCGCGTACATCGACGCGGCTCGCGACGACGGGGGGATCGTCGTGGCGGGAGGGGGGAAGGCGACCGACCCACGTCTCGCCGGAGGGAACTTTGTCCTTCCGACCGTGGTCGCGAACCTCCCCCCTTCGTCGAGGGCCGTTCGCGAAGAGATCTTTGGGCCGGTCCTCTCGGCCGTCTCGTTCGCCGATACCGACGACGCGGTCCGGCTCGCGAACGACACCGCGTACGGACTGTTCGCCTCCGTTTGGACCCGGGATCTCACGACCGCGCACACCGTCGCCCGCCGGCTGGAGGCGGGGATGGTCTCCGTGAACGAGCCTCCGATCACGTTCCCGCAGACCCCGTTCGGGGGGTTCAAGCAGAGCGGGTTGGGCTTCGAGCAGGGGTTGCGGGTCGTGGAGAACTACACCCGACGGAAGAACGTGGTCGTCAACCTCGGCGCGCCGAAACGCAAGAGCTAGCCCCCTCCGCACGGCCCCGGCCAACGGGGCGCGCGGTGGCATCCGACGATCCTGGGGGGCGTCCCGGCACCCGGGGACGTTCGTACGAAACCACAAAAGCGGAGACCCTCGGTCGGCCGCCGAGATGGCCTCGACCGACCCGAACGCCTGGGGAGCCTGCCGATTCTGCGGGGGCGCCGTCCGCCCGGGGGCGAAGGCATGCGGCATCTGCGGCGCGGCCTCGCCCATCCCCGCCTCGGAGCTCGCGACGGCCCCGCCCCGCGTCCGGCGCCGATTGTTCCTGACGCACGGACTTCGCACCGTGATCGTCATCGCGGCGGCGGTCGCGCTCTCCTACGCGCTCGTCTCCGACGCGCTCTCCGGTCCCCCGGCCGTGGCGGACCCGTTGACGACCGCCGGAGCGTACACTCTCGGACCCGGGAACTTCACGGCCCTGAACGGGGAGATCACGGGAGGCGACTACGTGGTCGGTAACTTCACGACGGTCGACCCCGCAGGGACCGAGATCGCGATGGCGGTCTACAACTCGACCGAGTGGCCTCTCTTCCTCTCGGGAGGTTCGGCGGTCGCGTCGTACGCGATCAACCCGCAGCCGTCCGGACGGATCATCTTCTCGCCGCTGTACACCGACTCGTTCACGTTCGTGTTCACGAACCCTTATCCGGCGTCCAGCCACCTTAGCGTCCGCGTCTACGTCACGACGCAGTACGAATCGAACGTCGGCGACGACGGGTTCGGCTAGGACGCCTCGCCCCCGTCCGGGGCGGGGGCGGAGGGCTCCTCCTCAGCGCGCCGGAGGAGATCGGCGGGGACCTTGTCGACGAGGAAGACGGTCTTCCCCGCCTGCATGATCACGAGCCCGCTCTCGCGTCCGCGACGGGCATCGACCTCGAGGATCACCGGCTCGGGGGTCCGGACCTTACCGGCCGCGAGGGCATCGGCGGCGGTCTTCGAGAGGTGCACCTTCCGTCGGTCGGTGGGCTTCAGGCCCACCTCGAGGACGATCGTCGCCTCCTCGCTCGTGACGGGGAAGTAGAGCCGGTCGGGGATGTTGTCGGTCGGCAGGTCGAGGTCGACCTCGAGGGTGTGCCCGTAGGTCGCCCGAACGCGGTCGTCCTTCACCTCGTAGCGCCCCTTGGCGTCGGTCTCGGCGATCGCGACCAGGTGGTGGGGTCTCAGCCAGTGGTACATCGGATGCCTCTGCGCGATCGCGCGCGCGATATCGGGGAGATCGACCCAGCCACGCGGGTCCATCGCGAGCTGGTAGCGTTCCGGGAAGTGGCGGAGGACCCCGGTCAGGATCCGCCCGAGGTGGTCGAGCTCGCGGTCGTTCATCAGGAACCGACCGGCTTCGCCACAGACCGGGCACGTCTCGGCCCGGAAGTACCCGTGCCGGGCGCACTCCTTCAGCATCGATGCCGGCGGCCCTCACGCCTTGAGCTTGTCGGCCCTCTTCTCAAAGTCCGTGAGGAGGTCGTCGTAAAGGTCGGCGAGGTCCTTCAAGACCCGCTTCAGGACCTGCTGCGGCTTCTCGCCCTTCGTCCGAAGGGAGAGGGCAGGTCGGTCGAGGAACGGATGCCCCAGGAAGTAGCGCGCCTCGACGACCTTCTCCTCGCGCTGGAGGGCCTCCACGAGCGGGATGAGGAGGGTCTCCTCGCCCTGCGGAAACTCCACGCGAAGGAGATCGTGCTCCTTCTCGACGACACGAACTTCCATCGGGGACACCGAGAGAACGGCAAACTAGCGGCCGCTTCTTAAGCGTGGCGGCGCGGCCGCGGAGGACGGGGCGGGGGTTTCGCCGCCGCCCGACGCCCCTTTAACCCGTCCGGCCTCCGCGCGGGCACGGTCATGCGCTGGCTTGTGGTCGGAGGAGGGGCCCGGGAGCACGCCATCGCCGCGACCCTCGCGCGGGCGGAGGCCGAGGTCGCGGTGGCGAGCCCGAACGCCAACCCCGGACTCGAGCGGATCGCGAGCGCTTCCGCCCGGCTCGAACCGACCGACGTCGAGCGGATCGTCGAGTTCGCGCGTCGGGTGCGAACGGAGGCCGCCGTCCTCGGCCCCGAGGCCGCGCTCGCGAGCGGGGTCGCCGACGGCCTGCGGTCGGCCGAGATCCCGACGGTCGGACCCGACCGTGCGTCGGCTCGGATCGAGTCGTCGAAGCTGTTCTGCCGGGAGCTGCTCGCCCGCCATCGGGTCCCGGGCCAGCCACGGTTCCTCGCGCCCGCCACCGCGGAAGAGGTCGACCGCGCCGTCGTCGACTTCCCGGGACCGTGGGTCGTCAAGCCGAGCGGTCTGACCGCGGGCAAGGGCGTCCGTGTGCAAGGGGCGGACTTCGGCGAGGCGAGGGAGGGGGCGATCTACGCGAAGACCCTCCTCGTCCAGGGCGACCGCGTGCTGCTGGAGGAGAAGCTCGAGGGCGAAGAGTTCAGCCTGATGGCGTTCGTCACCGACTCGGGGATCTACCCGATGCCCACCGTTCAGGACTTCAAGCGTTCCCTCGAGGGCGACCGGGGGGACAACACCGGCGGCATGGGTTCCTACTCCCAGCGCGATCATCTCCTGCCGTTCCTCCGGTCGTCGGACCGGGACGGCGCGGTCGACTGCCTCGAGAAGACGGTGGCCGCGCTCCGGGCGGAGGGACTTCCGTACCGCGGGGTACTCTACGGTGGGTTCATGCTGACCGCGGACGGCCCGCGCCTCCTCGAGTTCAACGCTCGCTTCGGCGACCCCGAGGGGATCAACGTCCTCGTGCAGTACGAGGAAGGCGACTTTTCCGAGCTCCTGTTCGGCGTGGCGACGGGTCGCATCGACCCGAACCTCGTCCGGTTCCGGCGTCGCTCCACCGTCGTGAAATACCTCGTTCCCCCGGGGTACGGCAGCCGCGCCCGGCCCGGGGGCCTCCTCGCGATCGACGAGCGGGCGGTCGAGGACGACGGGGTCCACGTCTACTTCGGCAGCGTGGAGGCCGCGGGCCCCGGCGTGGTACGGCTCGGTACGTCCCGCGGGATCGCCCTCGCGGGGGAGGCGAGCGCGATCCACGAGGCGTCGGCCCGAGTCGAGAGCGCGCTCCGCCACGTGAAGGGCGACTTCTACGTACGCCACGACATCGGGACGCGAGCGGACCTCGAGCGGCGATGGGAGCACGTGAGGCGCCTCCTCGCCCCGTCGGCGAAGCCGTCTCCGCTCCCGCTCAGCGTCGCTCCGCCCGACGCGCCGCCCTCGAGCGCCGGGCCGGCGGAGCTGCTGGCGGGTTAACCGCGCGCGCCAGCGGTAAATAGCCGGCCCTCGGTGAAGCCGTTCCATGTTCTGCCCGGACTGTAAACGGCTCATGCGCCCGGACCGCGCCGGGGGCGTTTGGCGATGCACCGGATGCTCGCGAACCCTGCCGCTCGGTCGAGGGGTCGAGGTCGGGCGGTCGACGCCCAAGGGTCGGACGGTCGACGTCGTGGAGAAGACGGTCGCGACCCTTCCGAAGACCCAGGAAGAGTGCCCGAAGTGCGGGAACGGCGAAGCGTACTGGGTCCTCCGCCAGACGCGGGGCTCGGACGAGCCGGAGACTCGGATCTTCGAGTGCACGAAGTGCGGCCACAAGTGGCGAGAGTACCAGTGACCGACCGACCGTTCGAACCGATCGCCCGCGTCTTCGCTCCCGAGGCGCTCGGCCGCGAGGTCCGCCTCCGGGGATGGGTCCAGAAGTCTCGCTCTTCCGGAGGGATCCTCTTCCTCATCCTGCGCGACCGCAGCGGGGTCGTTCAGGCCACCGCGCGGCGGGACGCTCTCGGGCCGGAGGCGTTCGATGCGGCGGAGCACGTCCAGGTCGAGGGGTTGCTCCGGATCGAGGGGTCGGTCGCCGAGGACCGTCGGGCGCCCGGGGGGCGGGAGGTCCGGGCCCGCTCCATCGAGGTCGTCGACGCCGGCCGGCCGTTCCCGATCTTCGCCGACCAGACCGAGGAGTTCCGGCTGGACAAGCGACACCTCGTCATCCGCTCCCCCGAGCACGTCGCGACGTTTAGGCTCAAGGCGGAGCTTCTGCGGGCGCTCCGAGAGTTCCTCGACCGCGAGGAGGTCCTCGAAACGACGCCCCCGATCCTGTCCGGCAACGCCGCCGAGGGCGGGTCGGAGGCGTTCCGGTTCGACTACTTCGGCCGTCCGGGGTTCCTCTCCCAAACCGCGCAGCTCTATCTCGAGGCGCTCCTGTTCCCGCACGAGCGCGTCTACGCCCTCACCCCGTCGTTCCGGGCGGAGAAGTCGCGAACCCCCCGCCACCTCACCGAGTACCTCCACCTCGAGGTGGAGCTCGCCTGGTGCGATCTTTCCCAGCTCCTCGACTTCGTCGAGCGGATGATCGCGAGCGGGCTCCGCGCCCTCGCCGAGCGCCGCCCGAAGGAGCTCGAACTGCTCGGCCGCCCGCCGAAGGAGCTCGCCGCGATCGAGCCGCCGTTCCCCCGGATCCGGTACGCCGAGGCGATCGAACGGCTCCGGTCCGCGGGGCTCCCGGTACAGTGGGGGAGCGACCTCGGCTCCGCCGAGGAGCGCGCCCTCACCCTCGAGGAGCGGCTTCCGCTGTTCGTCACCCACTACCCCCGCGAGCTGAAGGCGTTCTACATGCTCCAGTCGTCCGACGACCCCCGGACCGTGGAGGCGGCGGACCTCCTGGCCCCCGAAGGATACGGGGAGCTGGTCGGCGGGTCGTGCCGCGAGACCGAGATCGCCCGCCTGACGGAACGGATCGTGGGCATGGGCGTCGACGTCGCCGAGTACGAGTGGTACCTCGACCTCCGCCGTCACGGAAGCGTTCCCCACGCCGGGTTCGGCCTCGGCATCGAACGGGTGCTCCGCTGGGCGCTGCGGCGGGAGCACATCCGGGAAACGACGCCGTTCCCGAGGACGCCGGCCCGCCTCACGCCCTGAACGTCCTCGCCCCGTCGTACGCCGGAGCGTCGGCGGGGCAAGGTTCAAGAGCGAGCACGCGCCTCCGCCGGTCGGTCGCTCATCGGGGGCCCCAGCTTGGCAACAGAGCACGACTCCGGCCGAGGGCCCGAGCGCACGCCGCTGCCGAAGGACCGACCCGCCTCGCCGCTCGTGGTCGAGCGGATCACGCACCAGGACGTTCCGGCGATCTGTTCGCTCTACAAGCGGGTCTGGGAGTCCGAGCCCCCGGGGATCCCCGCCGAGCTCCTGAAGGCGTGGCAGCCGACCCCGCTCGAGTTCACGAGCTGGATGGAGGGGGTCACGTACTTCGCGGCGCGCCGGGACGGCCGGCTCGTCGGCGTCGTCGGCTGCGAGCTCCGCCACGGAAGCTGCCGCGTCGTGCGCCTGGCGGTCGAACGCGATGCCCGACGCCAAGGGGTCGCGACCGCCCTCCTCGGGGCCGCGCTCGAGTGGGCGAAGCGCTCGAACTCGTCGTCCGTCTGGGTGGACACGCACGACCGATTCGCGGGCGCCGTCTCGTTGTTCAAGCGATTCGGTTTCGCCGAGAGCGGCATCCTCCACAAGCACGACTTCGGCGAGGACGTCCGCTTCTTCGAGAAGATCCTGTAGCGCCGGTCGGCAGGCGCGAGCCGGTCGAGGGGCCCGGGAACTACGCGGTCATGCCGCGCGGCTGCCGTAGGGCCCGAAGTCGGCGCACCCCTTCCTCGGGCCGACCCTGCAAGACCTCGCGCGCGCCGCGCGCGAGCTCGACCGCTTCCTCCCGGTTCGACACGCCGTGCGCCCGATCCTCCGCAAGGCGCTCGCCGTACGTCGCCACGTAGTCGGGCAGGTCGCGCTTGAGCCGGCTCAGCGCCTCCTGGCGGAGCGTGCGGATCTGCTGCTTCAAGGGGGCGAGCCGCCCGGCGCGGAGCTCGGCCTCGAGCTCGGTCCCCACCTCCGCCGGTCCCTCGGGGGGATCGAGCCCGAGCGCCGAGATGTCGCTCAGGAAGGCGACCAGCCGCTCGAGGTCGTCCCGTGCCTGGTTGAGGTGCCTCTCCTTGAGGGCCACGACGCGGTCGACCTGGTGGAAGGCGACGAACGCCTGGGGGATGTCGCCCGCCTTCGCGGCGTGGACCGCGTCCTCGATCTGGTCCCGCTCGAGGCGGCTGTCGACGGAGTACGCCTCCAGGCGTACGAGCCGGGACCTCGTGCGGGACTCCCACGCGTCGAGCGCGGCGACGATCCTCTGCTGGGCGAGCCGCTCGATCCCCCGGACGACCTCGGCCCACGCCTCGGGCTTGGTCGAACGGACCGCGGCCTCCTGGGCCCACGCCGGGACCTGAGGCAGATCGATCCCGAGCGCCCGCGCCGACTCGGACCATTGGGCGAGACGCGCGACCCGCCGGGCGAAGTCGACGGCGAAGGGGTTCGGAGACGCCCTACGGCCGGTGCGCGATTCGGCGGGCCTCTTGGGTGGCTCGGAGGCGCGGGTCGCGTCGTCCGCCCCCGAGGCAGGTTCCTCCCCCTTCACGTTGGCCTCCGGTCCGGGACCCGTCGTGGGGGTCGCGGCCAGCGGAGCATCGCACGCGGCGCAGGCGCTCATCGTCTCGGTCACCGGGGCGCCGCACTTGGGGCACGTCGTGTCCCGAGAATCCATCGTCGGTTACCTAGAACGTCCGAGGATAAGAAGCGCCCGAGGGGCGGGACGGGTTCCGGGACCGGGGGTGGGTTCGCACCTCGAGAACGGCGACTCCCGCGAGGGGATGCAGGGGGTGAGATTTGAACTCACGAACTCCTACGAGACCAGGACCTCAACCTGGCGCCTTTGACCAAGCTGGGCCACCCCTGCAGGCCGCGTCGCGCCTACGGGGTACGGGCATTAACCTTTGCGAAGCCGCTCTCCCTCTCGGCGGCGCGACGGGGCCCGGCGGAAAAAAGCCTTGTATCGGCACGCGGTGCCGCCGCCCCATGAGCGGGGCCCGGCCGCCGGAAGCCATGGTGTTCATCGGCCTCAAGCCGACCATGACCTACGTCTTCCAGGTCGTGACCCAGCTCAACTCGGGAGCGGGGACCGTCGTGATCAAGGCGCGCGGGAACGCGATCGGGAAGGCGGTGGACGTGGTCGAGGTCGTCCGGCGTCGGTTCTTGGAGGGCCAAGTGTCGGTCGGTCCGATCGCGATCGATACCGAACGGCTCACGAACCGGGACGGTCGGGAGGCGAACGTCTCGTCGATCGCGATCCCGCTCAACCGGACGGGCCCGATCCCGCCGACCCCGACGCCGACCCCGACGTCGACCCCAGCGGAACCGGGCGAGGCACCGTAGGCCGGCGCACGACCCACGTCCCGGCCCACAGGTCGCCGACCCGCTGCCGTTCCCAGGTGAGCACGATCACGACGACGGCGAACGCTCCCAGGAGCGAGGCGGCCCCGATCACGACGCCGGCGATGCCCAGGATCGCGACGGTTCCAAGAGGGATACCGATCCCGAGGACGGCGGCTTGGCCCCCGGGGATTCCCTTGAGCGCGATCGCCACGGCGATCGCCGCCCCCACCCCTAAGAAGAGGAGGATCGGGGCGTTCGAAGCGTTCCGGACGAGGGCCGCCATCCCCGTCGGGACCCGCAGGTCGCGGTCCCGCACCGAGATTCCCACCGCCGCCTTGCCGACGGTCGTCCCTGTCCATGCCTCCGTGAGGGCGAAGTAGAAGATCCCGACGGCGACGAACCCGTAGATCGCCGCGTTGAACGCGAGGCTGGAGAGGAGGTCCGCGAACCCTCCCGGCGTGCGGAACGCGAGGAACGCGAAGACAGCGCACCCCGCACCCCCGAGGAGCGCGAGGTCGATGGCGAACGCCAGGACCCTTTGCGGGATCGACGCAAACCGAGCGAGCCCCACCCTGCGACCCACCAGAACGAGGTTCCGCGCCGTAAGCCAGGCGCGGTACGCTTCCCGAACGTCGCGGGTTCCCGACGTCGAGACCGCGTCGAGGTTCGCCTGGTCGCTCACCACCCACCCCGGAACCGGCAACCCCTGCCACGGTCTTCCGTCGGGCGACGCGCCCGCCCCGAGAAGTCGCCTCGCCTGGTCGGCCGCCTCGTGGCTCGCCCGATACGATTCACGGATCGACGCCTCGAGCTGGCCGTCGAACCCGCTGCGGTACGCCCGGTCGAGGTAGCCGATCGACGTCGGAGACGGCTCGGGGAGGGGCGATCCAATAGGCGACCACGACCTCTTCCGAAGGGCGTGGGTGAGGTAGGCGGTCGCGAGGGCGAGCAGCCCCGAGAGGTAGACGAGGTCGAAGATCCCCGCACCGCCGATCGTGTAGAGGCCCGCGGGCCCGTGCCCGTAGAGCGGAGGCTCGCGGAGGAGGTCCGCGCCGAGGAGGACGCCGAACGTCGAGGCGAAGAAGGCGACCGGAAGGGCGAACCCCTCCTCCCGAGGGAAGACGCGCGGTGCGGCGACGCCCGCGACGAACCCCGCGAGGATCGGCGGGGCAAGGTAGAACGGGAACGCCTCCGCGATCCCGACCCCCGGGATCGCGCTCGAGCCGGCGAACGTGAGCACGAGCACGAACGACACGAGCGCGACCAGGAACGCGACCGAGCGGACCGACCGGTCGGTCGAGCGGACGGCGAGCGCCGCGACGATCGCGACGACCGCGCTGGCCACGACGGCGACCAGGAGGACCGCGACCCCGTTCGCCGGGAGCCCCACGACCTTGCCCCATCGGTCGAGTGCGGGCGCGCTCGTGGGGAGGACGATCACGAACAGGGCGCCGCTCATCGCGGCGACAAGGCCGAGGAACGTGCCGAGTGACCGGCCGAGGGGAGGGGCGTAGCGCCCGAGGGCGATCCCGCCGACCAGCAGCGGGAACACGGCCCCGGCGAGGCCCACCGCGACCCAATCGTAGGAGACCGGCGCGATCGGGAGGAGGGCGAACGAAGCGAGGAGCGCCCCCGGCACGAGGAGCCAGAACGATCGTCGCCCCAGCCCCACGCTCTCCGCGAACGGCCCGTGGTTCCAGGCGAGCAGGAAGAGCGACGCCCACAGGGCTCCGGGGAGGGCGACGGAGACCGAGAACGAGGCGACGTCCAGCCCGGTCGTTAACGATGCGACCACTCCGCCTCCACCCGCCGGTGAACCGGACGGCCGAGGCGGCCGGGAGGCCTAAACGTTTTGTCGCGGAGCTCACTCCTCGGCCCGATGGGCACGACCCGTGTCGAGACCGATTCGCTCGGCCCACGGGACGTCCCGGACACCGCGTACTGGGGGATCCAGACCCTCCGCGCCCGGGAGAACTTTCCGGTGAGCGGACTCCGGGCCTCGCGGCACCTCGTGAAGGCGTACGCGCTCCTGAAGCTCGCGTGCGTCCGAGCGAACGTGGAGCTGGGCGGCCTGGACGTGGAACGCGGTACGGTGCTCGCCCGGGCCGCCGAGGAGATGGCCTCCGGGAAGCTCGACTCGGAGTTCGTGGTCGACGTCTTCCAGGCCGGTGCGGGGACCTCCTTCCACATGAACGTCAACGAGGTTCTGACGAACCGCGCGCTCGAGATCCTCGGGAAGCCGCGAGGCGACTACGCGACGCTCAGCCCGAACGACCACGCGAACCGCGGCCAATCGACCAACGACACGTTCCCGGCGGCGGCGCAGGTCGCCGCGCTCCTCGCCCTCCGGGAGCTCCGGGCCTCCGTCTCCGTACTGACCGCGAGCCTTCGCCGCAAGGCGGACGAGTTCGGCCGGCTCGCGAAATCGGGCCGCACGCACCTCAAGGACGCGATGCCCGTTTCGCTCGGCGCCGAGTTCGGCGCCTACGCCACGGGGCTCGACCGCGTCCTCGAGGCGCTGCCCGCCGTGGAGCGGGCGCTCGCGGAGATCCCGCTCGGGGGCAGCGCGGTCGGCACCGGGGTGAACTCGATCGCCGGCTTTCGGGGCAAGGCGGTCTCGGAGTTCGCGCGCCTGACGGGCTTTCCCCTGGTCGTGGCCCGCGACCCGTTCGAGACGATGCAGAGCCGCTGGCCCCTCGGGTTCGCCTCCGCGTGGATGCGGACGCTCGCGCTCGAGCTCGTCCGGGTAGCGAACGATCTCCGGCTCCTCTCCAGCGGGCCCGCGACGGGGTTCGACGAGGTCCGCCTTCCCGAGATCCTGCCGGGGTCGTCCATCATGCCGGCCAAGGTGAACCCGTCGGCGGCCGAGTGCCTCGACATGATCGCCTTCCACGTCGTGGGCGCGGACGCGGCGACCGCTCTCGCCGTTCAGGCCGGCCAGCTCGAGATCAACGTGATGATGCCCCTCGCGGCGTTCGAGGTGCTGTTCTCGGCCGAGATCCTGGCGAACTACCTGCCCGTCTTCGCGCGGACCTGCATCGACGGGATCCGGCCGAACGCCGAACGCCTCGGTCGCTACCTCGCCGAGTCGACCGCGCTCGCCACGGTCCTCACCCCCCGGTTGGGCTACCTCAAGGTGGCGGAGGTGCTCCACGAGGCGGAGCGGACCCGTCGACCGGTGCGCGAACTCCTCGTGGAGAAGCGCCTTCTGACCCCGGCCGAGGTCGAGTCGCTCCTCGGAGAGGCGGCCCTCCTCAAGCTCACTCAGCCCGTCCCCTGACGTGTCGGGGTCACCAAGGGATTAAGCGAGGTCGTTCGATCCCGGCCCCGGTTCGGAATGGCGTCGATCGAGGAGACCGCGGTCGCCCTGGGAAACCAGAGCTCGGAGGAGTTCCGTCGGGCGGCGAGCGTCCTCGGCAAGGTCGGGCTGACGAACTACGAGGCGCGGGCCTACATCGCCCTGGTCGCGCGAGGGGTCGGCGACGCGACGACCCTCGCGGCCGCCGCGGGCATCCCGAGGACGAGCGCGTACAAGGTCCTCGAGTCGCTCGCGGAGAAGGGGTACGCTCGACCCACCGGGGGAAAGCCGATCCTCTTTCGCCCGTCCCCTCCGCTCGAGGTCGCGGAGACGCTCAAGGGCGCGGTCCAGGAGGTGTTCGAGCAGCTTGCCCAGCTCCACCGGGTCGTGGCGGAGCACGGCGAGCCGCAGCTCGTCTATCTGCTCAGCGAGCGGGAGAAGGTGATCGCGAAGATCGGCGACCTCCTGGATCAGTCGAGCCGAACGTTCATGCTGACGACCCCGCAGCTCGCGGAGCTTCGTGACGAGCTCGGGAAGAGGATCGTAAGCGCGGTGAAGCGGGGGGTCCACGTCACGTTCGTGACCGCCCCGCTCCAAAGGGTCCCCGAGGGGGTCGAGTACGTCGCGCGCGAGAACCTCCTCGCGACCGAAGTGCTCGCGGACGGCGAGCACGCTCTCCTCGCCGCTCCCGGTCTCGACGCCTGCGGGTTCACCGACAACCCGATCCTGACGGCGCACCTGAAGCAGTTCCTCGAGGTGATCCTCGAGAAGGGCCCGGACGGCACCGTGGTCTAGCACCGTCCCGCCGATGGCACGTCCCCACCGCCCTCCCGCCGAACGCGTTCGAGCTCGCCTCGAGTCCGTGGCGGGCGCCTGGGCGGCGCGCCGGATGCCTTCCGGCTACCAGCGCTTGGGGCGGGTCCTCCTCCTTCGCCTGCCCGAGTCCCTGCGACCGTACTTCGGGGTCATCGGGGAGGCGTGGCGAGCGGAGCTCGGGGTGGCAACGGTCCTCGTACGAACGGGCCCGGTCGAAGGCGAGCTCCGAACGCCGAGGACCGAACGGGTCGCCGGAAGCTCGACGGAGACCGAGGTCGTCGAGCACGGCGTCCGTTGGCGGTTCGACGCGGCGCGTATCATGTTCGCCGCGGGGAACAAGTCGGAGCGGTTCCGGGCCGGGTCGCTCGTCGGCCCCGGGGAGGTCGTGGCCGACCTGTTCGCCGGGATCGGCTACTTCGCGATCCCCGCGGCGCTGAGCGGTCCGACGGCGCGGGTCGTGGCCGTCGAGAAGAACCCCGTCGCCTACCGCTACCTCGAGGAGAACGCGAGGCGGAACCACGTCGCGGACCGGCTGCGGCCGCTCGCCGGGGACAACCGCGAGGTCGACCTCTCTCCCGGATCGTTCGACCGGGTCTTCTTGGGCTATCTTCCGAGCGCTCTGCCGTGGGTCGAGCGCGCGGTGGGCCTCGTCCGGCCCTCGGGCGGATGGATCCACGTCCATACGGTTCAGGACGCCGACCGCGCGCTCCCCGCGGCGGTGTCGGCGGTCGAGGAGGCGCTACGCTCGGCGAACGCGCGTTCGCTCGAGCCGCCGCGACCGCGCGTGGTCAAACCGTACGGCCCGGGTCGGACCCACGTCGTCGTCGATGCCCGGATCGCCCCGCACGTCCCGGGCTAGCGGGCTGCCGGTGCCCGCGCCGCGAGGGCGCGGACCGCCTCGGGGAACGCTCGGGCGAACCGTTCGATGTCCGTGGGGGGGTTCGAGAACGAGACGCGCACGAACCTCGAGCCATGCTGGACGGAAAGGTACGTTCCCGCGCGTACGAACACGCCGTGCCGCCGGAGCATCTCCTCCTGGAGCGGGTCGGGCTGGACCCCCGTGCCCGCGATGTCGATCACCGTCATGTTCGCCCGGGACGGTGGGACGGGGACGCTCGCACCGGGTACGCTCACGGCGACCTCACGGACCCGCCGGTCGTTCGCGCGGGTCTGGCGAACGACGCCCCCGATCCACGACGCCTTCGTCCGTAGGGCGGCCCGCGCCGCGACCTGGGCGAGGACGTTCACGCCCAGGTCGTTCGTGTTGTACCGGGCAATCTCGGCCAGCAGGGGCTGGCGCGCGAGAAGGCCGCCGAGCCGAAGTCCGGCGAGCCCGCAGTTCTTCGAGACGGACCACACGGTGACGGTCTCCTCCGGCGCGAACTCTGCGGCGAGCGCGTGCCCCTCGGAGAAGTCGCGGTAGGTCACGTCGTTGAGGAGGTAGAGATGGTGGTCGTGGGCGATCTCCGCCAGGGCGCGGACCTCCTCGCGGGGGTAGCCGGAGCCGAGCGGGTTCAAGGGGTCGATGAGCAGGATCATCCGGGTCGCGGGCGTGATCGCCTCGCGGACCCGGTCCGCCGTGAGGCGGTAGGGCGGTTGGTAGATGTCGAGGTTGACGGTACGCGCCTTCGAGAGCTCGACGAAACGGTGGATGATGAGGTAGCTGGGATCGGAGGCGATCACCTCGTCGCCCGGCCTCAGGAGCGCCCGAGCGACCATGTAGAGCGATTCCGTCCCCCCGCCCGTGACGAACGGGGTCATCCCGTCGAGCCCGAGGTCCGCCCGCGCGAGCTCGAGCAGCTCGGGGTCGCCCGAGGCGAGAGGGTAGCCCTCGTAGCGTCGCTCCCGGATCGCCTCCTCGAGCGCACCCCGGACGATCTCGGGGGGGACGAGGTGGTTCGTGTTCTGCGAGAGCCACGCGATTTCCGACCGGTGCGCATGGGCGTAGCGGAACGAATTGAACGGTTCCTCGGACACGAACCGAGACGGGGCCCGTCTTGCTTAACGGCTTTGGGGGGAGGGCGACCCCGCTTCCCCCAGGAACACCGTGGCGATGCCGAGCGAGTAGGTTCGGGCCGTCGAACGCGGAAAGCCGTTCGAGCGCATCATCCGAAGGACCTCCTCTCGGGGAGGGAAGCCGTGGAGCGACTCGGGAAGGTACTTCGACGGCCCCTCGTTGGCGACCGCGCGCCCGAACATCGGGACGACCCGGTCGAAGTAGGCGTGGAAGATCCGGCCGAACGCCGGGGAGACGGGCTCGGAGATCTCGAGGGTGACGGCGATTCCGCCGGGCTTCAGGACGCGGCGCATCTCGCGGAACGCGGCCGGAAGGTCCCTCAGGTTCCGCGCGACGAACGCGTTCGTCACGAGATCGAACGTTCCGTCCGGGAGGGGAAGACGAAGGGCGTTCCCCGTCCCGTAGTCGACGCGGCCCGCCCGACGGCCGTTCCGGGTCAGGTCCTTCGCGCGCCGCACCATCTCCCGGGTGAAGTCGAGGGCCACGACGTTCGACGACGGGAACCGCGCCGCGACGGCCCGGGCGAAATCGCCGGTCCCGCATCCCAAATCGAGGGCCCGCCGGACCTCGGTCCGGCGGAATCGGTCGAGCTCCCAGAGGGCCAGCGGTCGCCAGAGAAGGTCGTTCCCCATCGACGCGAGGTGGTTGAACGTCTGATAGCGGGCGGAGAGGTGGGCGAACATCCGCCGGACGTCGCGCTCGAACGTCGCCACCCCTCGCTCGGGGTAGGGGGACCCGTCGGACGCGAGGCGGGAGATGGTGGGCGGAGCCGCCACGCTCGATGGAGCGCGCCCGCGGGGATAACGGTGGAGGTCAGGGAGCGGGCGCGAGGGTCGCCTCGAGCTCGCGGACCTCGGGCACGAGGTCCGGTCGGTACCGCTCCAGGCCGCCGCTCCGTGCCTCCTCAAGCTTCGCCCGCGCCTCCTCGAGCTCCCCGCGGTGCTGGAGGACCCGGGCCAGCCGGAAGAGGATCTCCGCGGTCTCGGACGGCAGCTCCATCGCCCGTGCCCGACCGAGCGAGTCGCGGTAGTAGGCCCGCGCGTCCGCGAACTTGCCCTCGGCCTCCGCGATCATCCCGCGGCTCATCGCGACCTGCTGCTCGGCCAGCGCCTCCCCCAGGCCGAGGACGAGCCCCTCCGCACGGTCGGTCGACGTGCGAGCGGCCTCCACCAGCCCTCGCTCCGCCTGCCACTGGCCGAGGTTCAGTAGGCAGTAGACGATCCAGAGCGGGGCCCGCGCCCGTTCGGCGGACTCGAGGGCCCGCGCGACGTCCCGCATCGCCTCGTCGGTCCGTCCGGCGAGGTGTTCCATGACCGAGAGGTTCATCAGGACCCGGGCTCGCGCGGCGTGGTTGTCGATCGAATCGAAGAGGGCCGCAGCCTTCTCGTAGAGCGGGCGGGACTCAAGGAACCCCTCCGGGCCCCGGGGTCCGAGCGTGTTGGCGACGTCGACGAGGGCGTGCCCGTGCTCGAGCGGGTCGCCTTCCTTCTCCGCGATCTCGAGCGCGGCGCGCTGGTGGACCTCGGCGCGGGGAAAGTCGGCGAGCCTCCAGTAGATCGTCCCAAGGGTCCGGTGGACCGAGAGCGCATCCCGAGAGGTCCCGGTCTTGAGGAGGAGGCCCTCCGCTTCGGTCGCGAGCGGTTCGGCGGCGGCGTAGTCGCTGCGCTCGAGACGGCTCATCGAGAGCGCGAGGAGGGCCCGGCCGAGCTCGAGGTCGTACCGGGGTTCCTGTCGCGCCAGCTGGACCGTCGCCTCCAGGACCTCGCTCGCCCGCGGGAGGTTACCGATCTCGTTGAGCAGCCGCCCCTCCTCGGTCCGAAGGCGCAGCTCCCGCCGGCGGTCCGGGTCCGGACGATGACGCTCGGAGGCGAGCGCCCGCTCGACGTGCTCGAGCGCGGTCTCGAAGGCGAACGAGCGGCCCGCGCTCTCGGCCGCCCTCAGGTTGTACTCGACGGCCTTCGCGGCGTCCCTTCCCAGATAGAAGTGTCGGGCGAGCTCGAACTCGCTCGCTCGGCCCTGGGCCTCGAGGGCCGCGCCGATCTTCCGGTGCAGGATCCGCCGGCGGGTCTCGGTGAGCTCGGAGTCGACGCTCGCCCGGAGCGCTTCGGAGACGAACTCGTAGACCTCGCCGCCGCGCTCGCGGATCGCCCCGGCCTGGACGAGTCGGTCGACCGCTTCCGTCACCCGTTCCTCTTCCGCCCCGGTCACGGCGACCAGGGTCTCGAAATTGAACTCCCGGCCGAGCACGGCCGCGTAGGTGAGGACCCGTCGCGAGGTATCGTCGAGCGAGCGGGTCCGGGCGATCAGCGTGTTCACGAGGCTGCCGGCGACCGAGGGCCCGGACCTCGATCCGCGCGCCGAGCCGGTCTCGGCCCGGACGAGGAGCTCCGCGAAGAGCGGGTTGCCGTCGGTCTCGGCGTGCCAGCGCAGCACGTCTTCGTTCGAGGGGGGTGCCCCGAGGATCCACTCCGCGAACTCGGCGAGCTCCGAGACGAGGAGGGGCCGGATCGCGACCGAACGGAACTGCGAGGTCGTGGCCGGCCGCGTGAGGAACTCGCGCGCCCGGGGGGGCGCCTCCGAGGGAGGAGCGACCGTCCCTAGGATGGCGACCCGCGCGCGTCCGCTCGCCTCGGCCAGCCGGGCGAGGAACTCGAGCGAGGAGCTGTCCGCGAAGTGGAGGTCGTCCACGGCGATCAGCAGCGGACGGTCGGTCGCCAGGCGCAAGAAGTAGTCGGTGAGCTGGCCGTAGAGCTGCGCGCGGACCGCTCCCAGGCCCTCGACCTGCGACCGGCCGAGGGGGGCCAGGAGCTGTTCGAGCTCGTCGGAGGCATGGGTCGGCTCGGCGGGCGCCGATGCCCCCGCGGCGACGGTCTTCGCCGGACGGGTCGGACGATCGACCGGCAGGGGGAACGCTCCGGCCACGAGTCGCGCGGTCGTCGCGTCCGGGGAAGGTTCCTGCTCGAGCGAGCGGACGAGCTCGCGGAGAAGGGAGAACGGGGCCGGGATCTCCTCCGAGAGCGCCCGTCCCCGGGCCACGCGGAACCCCCGCTCGACCGCATGCCGGCGGGCCACGTGGACGAGCGGGGTCTTCCCGACCCCCCCGACCCCCGACAGGAGGAGCCCCCCTCCGTTCCCCGAACGGGTCGCGTCGAGGAATCGGTCGATCTCGGCGACGATCTCGGGTCGGCCGAAGAGGGCCTCTCGATCCTCCGCCTCCGTGCGTCCGAACGACATCCTACCGACCCCGAGGCCGAGGGCTCACGTCGACCGCTCCCCCTCGGTGGTCTCCTTTCGGCCTCCCGGCGCGGTCGAGCCGGGGTCGTCCGACTCTTCGAGCTGGCGACGCAGTTCGACGTAGGCGTTCGCAAGCCGAGGGACGAGCTCGCTCACGTTGAGCTCGGTCGCCGCTCGCAGAGCGTCCCGCGCTCCCGCCATGTCGCGGGTCTTGAACCGGAGGCGGGCGAGGTCGAACTCGGCTTCGGCCTCGTCCAGGACGAGCCGGTTGCGCCGGGCCATGTCGGCGGCCGTCGAGTAGGCCCTCTCGGCGTCGTCCCACTGGCCCCGTCGCTCCGCGATGAGGCCGCGGTGGAGGGCGACCTGGCCGACCCCCAGGGCGTCGTCCAGCCGCTCGAGAAGGCGCCCCGCTTGCTCGTTGTCGCGGTCGGCGTCCTCGAGCTGACCGAGCTGGATCCGCATCTCGACCCCGGAGAGGAGCGTCCGGGCCGCGTAGCGAGCGTCGTGCGCCCGCTCCGCCGCGTCCCGCGCCTGGGCCAGGTACTCGAGCCCGTCCTCCGGATGGGCTTCCCCGACCGCGACGCCGAGGTTGTGCAGCGCGCGGGAGAGCTCCGCCCAGTCCCGCGCCGCTCGTAGCCTTTCGACGGCCCGCTCATACCATTCGATCGCCACCGACCGGACCTCCGGTCCGAGGAGGGCGAACGCGTTCCCGATGTCGATCGAGAGGCGGCCGAGGAAGCGGGAGTCCGGTTCCGGCGGGAGGATCTCGAGCGCGAGCATGGTTTCGTCGAGGGCTTCGCGGTACGCCCCCTGTCGGAAGGCGAGGCGACCGAGGAGCCGGTGGGCCTGGGCGACCCCGAGGGGGTCGCCCGTCATCTCGAACAGCCGGATCGCCTGGGTGGCGCCCTCCCGGGCGGCGTCCTGGTCGAGGTTCTCCCTCGCCACCTCGGCCCGTGCGAGCAGGAGACGGGCCCGGATCCGCGGCTGATCGTGCTCCACGAGCTTGAGCGCCTCCTCGTACTGCCGATCCGCCGCCGGGTAGTTCGACGTGGCGTAGTAGAGGTCTCCTAGCTCCTCGGCGAGCTCGGCCTTCTCCCTCGGGCGCTCGCCCCCAAGGGCGGCGATCTCGACCAGCGCCCGCTCGAGATGGTGGATCGCGACCGCGGGCTCGTCCGCGTCGCGCGCGTTGTGGGCCGCGCGCCGGTTGTACTCGTAGGATTTCTCGGGCACCTTGCCCAAGAAGAAGTGGCGGCCGAGCTCGGCGAGGGTCTCCGGGGGCGGGTCGGGGTACATCTTCTCCATGACCTCCGCGACGCGCCGGTGGAGGACGCGGAGCCGGCTCTCGGTCAGCGACCGGTGGACGCTCGCACGGAACTCCTCCTCGGCGAACCCGAACCGTCCTCCGCCGGGCCGTTCCCAGAGGATCCGGGCGCGCACGAGCTGCTCGAGCTGCTCGGCGAGCGTCTCCTCATCGAGCCGCATCGCCGCGACCAGCATGTCGAAATCGAACTCCGGACCGATCGCGCTGGCGTAGGCGAGGATGCGGTGCTGGTCGGTCGAGAGCGCCTCCAGCGGGGTCGGGGAAACGGGTGCGGAGGGGGCTCCGGAGCTCTCGCGGCCCGCCATCGCCGATGCACTAGCGCCGCGAGACGGTTAAGTTGATGCGGCCGGGCGCTCGAGCGTCGCGACGCGGGCGGCGCCGTCCCCGAAATGCTTATCTCGGGGTCTCCGGCTCGGCGGTCGATGCAGCCCGCCGGGAGGCCCGCGGACGCCCCCGAGCCGCTCCGGATGCGCGACATGTCGCTCGCGCGACGCGCGTCGTTCTGGGGGTTCGCCACGCTGGTCGTCCTGGCCGTCCTCTTCTACGCCTGGTGGGGGTTCGCGTTCGGGGTGTGGATCGACAACGGGGTCTACGCGGTCGTGATCACGCTGCTCCTGTTCGGCCTCTCGGGGATGTGGCTGATGATGCCGAACCCGCCGGCGCCCGCGTCGCCGCCCCGGTAGGGCCGGGCGAACGCGCTCCGCTCAGATCGGCTGGGCGGCGACCGCCCACCGGACGCCCTCGGATCTCCCGCACGCGATGCAACGCTCCGGCGGGCCCTGGACCGTGGGCGGGGGCGTCTCGGGAACGCCCAGGAGGGCCCCGTCGATCGCCTTCTCGACCTCGTGTCCGCACGCTTCCGCGCCGCACCATCCCACGAGGCGGACCCGGTCCGAGCCGCTCAGCTGGCCGAGCTCCGCGGCGACCGCGAACGACGTTCGGAACCGTTCGGCGGCCCGGTCCCGGAGCGCGAGGTCGAACGTCCGGAGCCGCTCGGCGACGTCGACCTCGAGCTCGCCGAAGCCCACCGAGCTCCTCGTCCCCAACCGGTCGACCGCGCTCGCCCGGCGCGCCTCGACCTCGCGAGGTCCCACCTCGAGTCGGAGGGGGGCGCCGCGGAGCTCCCATCGGTAGTACTTCGCGCCGGGCCTCTCGTCCCCGCGGTCGAGGAAGACGCGGAGCCCGGCGGCCCCGAGGCGGGCCGCCAAGCCCTGGGTGGCGGCCTCGACCGCCTCCCGCGCCGCGGCGGTCGGGATCGGGACGATGACGACCTGATAGGGTGCGATCTCCGACGGGAAGACCGCCCCGCGGTCGTCGCCGTGGACCGCGACGACCGCGCCGAGGAGCCGCTCCGAGAGCCCGAACGTCGTCTGGTGGACGTACGCCCTCGACCCGTCGGCTGCTTCGTACGCGATGCCGTAGGGGACCGAAAAGTTGGTACGGTAGTGGTGGACGCTCCCGATCTGGAGGGTGCGCGCGCCTCCGATCGGGATGTCGAGACCGATCGAGTAGTACGCTCCCGCGAACTTGTCCCACTCCGGCCGTCGGATGGGCAGGAACGGGAGGCCGAACGCCTCCGCCATGCGCCCGAAGGCCCCGAGGTTCGAGCGGACGCGCTCCGTAGCCCGCGCCTCGTCCGGCTGGCAGGTGTGCTCCTCGAAGAAATGGATCTCCCGGACCCTAAGGAACGGTCGTGTCGTCTTCGTCTCGTAACGGAACGTGTTCACGATCTGGTAGACGTTGAGCGGCAGGTCCTGGTGCGAACGGACCCACAAGGCGAAGACCGGGTAGATCGCGGTCTCGCTGGTCGGTCGAAGGACGAGGGGGATGTCGAGCTCGCTGAGGCCCCCCTTCGTCACCCAGTAGACCTGGGCGTCGAACCCCTTGATGTGCTCTTTTTCCTTCGCGAACTCGGTCGACGGGATGAGCGCGGGGAACTCCACCGCCTCGGAGCCGGTCGCCTCGATCTCGCGGACGAGCACCTTGTCGAGGTTGCGCCGGGCGCGGAACCCGTAGCGGGTCCAGACGTTCATCCCCTTGACGCCGTAGCGCTTGTCGGAGAGGTCGGCCGCCTCCACGACCGCGAGGTACCAGTCGATGAACGCGGTACGCTTGTCCGGGAGGTCGGCCATGGGAGCGAGCGAGGGGCGGCCGAGGGGTATAAGTGTATAGGGGAGGAGCCTCGCCGCGGCCCTCTTCCGCCGGCCGGACGCGGGCCGTCGGGCCGCCGGACGCCGCCGGTGGACCTAGGGTGTTAAGCTTGGATGCGCCCCTAGACGCCGGGCCATGCGCCTTGTCGTCTGCATCGACCGGGACGACGATATCGGCCGCAAGGCCAAGATCGACGGGCCGGTGGTCGGTCGGGCCGCCGTATTGGACGCCGCGGTCCGCCTGGGAACGGTCGACCCGGAGGACTCCGACACCAACGCGGTGTTCGCGGCCGTCAGCCTCTACGACGAGCTGCGCGAGTCGGGCGAGGAGTGCGAGGTCTGCGTCCTGACCGGCGCCGCGAAGGTCGGCATCGTCTCCGACCGGCGGGTCGCCGAGCAGTTCGACCGGGTGCTCAACCAGGTCCACGCCTCGTCGGTCTACCTCGTCAGCGACGGGGCCGAGGACGAGTACCTCTACCCGATCGTCGCGTCACGCGTCCGGATCGACGGGGTCCGCCGGGTCCTGGTCCGCCAGAGCGCGAGCCTCGAGTCGACGTACTACACGCTCGTGCGCGCGCTCAAGGACCCGAAGCTGCGCGCGAAGACGATCCTACCGTTCGCCTTCGTCCTTCTCATCCTCGGCCTCGCCGCCGCGGAGGGCGTCCTCCTCTGGGGCGTGATCGGCCTCGCGATCGTGCTCGGGGTCTACCTCATCTTCTGGACGTTCGACATCGACGAGGCGATCATCGACTCGATCCGGAGCGCCTCGACCGACATCCGGCAGGGCTCGGTCGCGTTCGGGTTCGGCCTGTTCACCGTCGCGCTCGTCGGGGTCGGCTTCCTCGAGGGCTACAACCACTACTCGGGGGGCGTCGGGCTCTCTCCCCTCGAGCGCCTCCTCGTGTTCCTGGAGGCCGCGCTCGTCTGGTGGGTCGCCGGAGCCCTGGTCGCGGAGACCGGCCGCGCGGTCCGGCGCCTGATCGCCCACGGGCGGTTCCCCCGGTCGTTCCTGGTCGCGACGACCTCGATCTTCGGGATCGGCCTCGTCAGCTACGGGATCGTCTTCCTCGTCCGTTACCTCGAGGGGATCACCGCGAGCTCCGCCATCCCGTTCCTCTCGGGCCTCATCGTCGTCGGGCTCGGCCTCGTGATCGGCGCGGGCGTGATCCAGCAGCACTTCAGGGCGGCCGCGCGGGCCGCGACCCCGTCGCCCCCGATGTCGTCGGGCTGACGGGATCTCCGCCCAGCCAAACCCGCTTCGCGACCCGGACGAGGTCGTCGCGGGGGACGTCGAGACCGCATCGCTCGAGGAGCGTCCGGCGGACGGCGTCGATCCCGGGGGTCTGCGCCGCGGCCCGGGAGGCGAGCGACCTCAGGTCCTCCCAGTAGTTCCACGGAAAGACGACCCAGGTCCACGCGTCGCGGGGGATCTCCTCGGCGAAGTACGTCGGGACGAACGTCGACCGGCCGATGTGGAGGAGCGTCGCGGTCTCGACATGCGCCGGCCCGGCCGCGAGGACGTGCCGGGCCGCGAGCGCGAGGCTCTCGCCGGTGTCCGTGATGTCGTCCACGATCAGGACCGCCTGGCCGTCGACCGTTCCCGAGAGCCCTTCCGTCAGCGTCGCCGCGCCGTCGGGCATCGCGGTCACTCCCCAGTGCTGGGCCCGGAGGGAGACGAGGCGCATCACCCCGAGGCGGTCGGCGAGAAGACGCGCCGGGACCCATCCGCCCCGGGTGAGGCCGACGATCGTCTCCGGGATGGCATCCGCGCGCGCGACCTTGTCGGCGACCGCGGCCGCCCAGCGGTCGATCTCGTCCCATCCCGGTCGTCGGCACCGGGGCAGGTCGGACATCGCCCGGAGGGGACGCTCGGACTACGGATAGAACCCTCGGATCTTGATCGCGTCGGCGACCCGCTGAATCGCGAGGATGTAGGCGGCCGTCCGGTTGTGCACCTTGTGCTCCACGGCGGCCTTGTGGACGTCCGTGTACGACCGCACCATGACCCGCTCGAGGCGTTCGTTGACCTCGGTGAGCGGCCAGAAGAACCCCTGGATGTCCTGGGCCCACTCGAAGTAGCTGACGGTCACCCCGCCGGCGTTCGCGAGGATGTCCGGGAGGACGGTGATCTTCTTCTGGAAGAGGATCGTGTCCGCCTCGGGCAGGGTCGGTCCGTTCGCGGCCTCGGCGACGATCTTCGCCGCGATCCGGTCGGCGTTCTTCTTCGTGATCTGGTTCTCGAGCGCGGCGGGGACGAGGATGTCGACCTTCGATTCGAGGACCTCCTCGTTCGAGATCGCCTTCGACCCGGGGAACCCGACGACCGAACCGGTCTTCCGCTTGTACTCCTCGACGGTGTGCGGGTTCAGCCCCTCCGCCTTGTAGATGCCGCCCTTCGAGTCGGAGACGGCGACGATCGTGGCCCCCTGCTCGTCGTGGAGCAGGTTCGCGGTGACGCTGCCCGCGTTGCCGAACCCCTGGACGGCGACGGTTCCGCCCTTCACGCGTACCCCGGCGTCCTTCGCGGCCTCACGGATGACGTAGGAGCAGCCGCGACCGGTCGCCTCGCCCCTCCCCTCGCTCCCCCCGAGGCTGATCGGCTTCCCGGTGACGACGCCCGGGACGGAGTAGCCCTTCTGCATCGAGTACGAATCCATGATCCAGGCCATCGTCTGGCTATCGGTGTAGACGTCCGGCGCCGGGATGTCCATCTCCGGTCCGATGAGCGGCGCGATCTCCGTGGCGTAGCGTCGGGTCAGCCGTTCGAGCTCTCCCTTCGACATCGCCTTCGGGTCGCAGATGACGCCCCCCTTCGCGCCGCCGTAGGGGATGTTCACGACCGCGCACTTCCAGGTCATCCACGCGGCGAGGGCGCGGACCTCGTCCAGCGTCACCTGAGGATGGTAGCGGATCCCGCCCTTGCACGGGCCGCGGGCCATGTTATACTGCACGCGGTAGCCTGTGAACACGCGGAACGACCCATCGTCCAGCCGGACGGGGAAGTTCACCGTCAGCTCGCGCTTCGGGTGCTTCAGGACCTCCCGGATCCCGCCGTTCAGGTGGATCAGGTCGGCGACGATATCGACTTGCTGCTTCGCGGTCTCAAACGCATTGATCGCAGGATCGTTCGACGGCATAAGTACCTCGTACACGCCGGAACCCGGCGCCCCCTACTTGAGCGTAGCGAGTTCCCTGTGACGCTGGCGCACGGAGCGGTCGGAGGGCCGTGGGGGACTACCGGCGGGGCGGCCGGTCGAACGGTCGCCATCCCGCCGGCGGCATTGGGATCAGCGCCCGCGCTGTCCGGAGGTACGCCCCCCGGCCCCTAACGATTCTACCCACGACCGTGAGCCGCCCGCGAACGGCGCGTACAGCGAGAAGCGCCGGACCGACGCTCCGCCCCGGCACCGCGGCGAGGAGCTCGTAGTCCCCTCCGAAGAAGGCGAGCCGCCGTCGCTCTCGGGGAGAGTAGACGTCGCTCCGAAGCCCGCGGGCGAACGGAAGGAGCTTCTCGTCGAGAACGAGACGGACCCCGCTCGCCTCCGCGAGGAGGCGGCTCGCCTCGGCGATGCCGTCGGAGGTGTCGAGCATCGCGTGAGCGAATCGGCCGAGCACGATCCCTTCCCGGACGCGGGGGTCCAGCGCCAGCATCTCCGCGAGGCCCCGGCCCCGCGGTCCCCGCTCGAGCCGGCGGAAGGCGAGCCCCCCGCGGCCGACCGTGCCGGTCGTCACGAGGAGATCCCCGACCCGGGCGCGGGATCGTGGCGCCAGGCGGTCGGGCCGCCCCCAACCGACGACCGTCGAGACGAGGGTCCTCGTCGGCCCGGGCTTCGTGTCCCCCCCGACCACGTGCACGCCGAACCGCGTCGCCTCGCGTTCAGCGCCCCGGACGACGTCCCTCGCCCAGCGCTCGGGCGTGCCCACGGGGACGACGAGGGCGAGGAGGACGCCGGCGGGGCGCGACGCTTTCGCCGCGATGTCCGAGAGGCTCACGGCCGTCGCCGCGCGGCCGACGAGCCCGGGGGGCGATCCGGCGAGAAAGTGGGTGCCCTCGACGAGGGCATCGGTCGAGACGACCGCGACCGTCCCCGCCGGCGGCCGCAGCGCGGCGGCGTCGTCGCCCAGCCGCAGCGGGCCGGCGTCTCCCGCGGGGAGGTGACCCGCGAGCCAGCGATGGAACGCACGCTCCCGGAGGCTCCCGGCTCCGGACGGGCGGGCGCGGCGCCTCACTTGTACGCCAGGAACTCCTTCCCCAGGAGTTCGCGGCCCAGGATGAGCCGCATGATGTTCAGCCCGCCCTCGGCCCCGACGAGATAGCTCATGATGCCTCGAAACCCGAGCTCGAGGCCCACGTCCTTCGTGTACCCTGCGGCACCGAACCACATCATCACCCGCTTGATGCACTCGAACGCGATCGGCGGCGCCGTGAGCTTGACCGACGCGACGGCGCGCTCGACCTCGGAGCGGTGGGACGCGTCGCCCTTCAGCGTGTACGCGTCGAGGAGCCACGCCGCCCGACGGCACTGCCACTTCACCGCCTCGACCTGGGTCCAAAGGTCGACGAGCTCGAACTGTATCGCCTCGAACTTCCCGAGCGGTTGGCCGAACGCCGTACGCTCGCGGACGTACGCCATCCCCGTCTCGAGCGCGCGCTCGGCCGCGCCGATGCACGCTGCGCTCACGAACGTCCGGGCGACCGTGAACCCCTCGAGCGCGAGCGGGAATCCCCGGCCCTCGACGCCGACGAGATACCGGGCCGGAACCCGGGCGTCCGAGTAGGTGAGTCCCCCCGTGGAGATCCCCATGCGCCCCATGTTCGAGAACCGCTGGGTCGAGATCCCCGGGGTCCGCGTCGGAACGTAGAGGAAGTTGAACCCGCCGCCCGCGGTCTTCGCGAGCGTCAGGTGGCCGCCGCCGAGAGCCTTCGCCTCCTCGACGCCGGAGACGAACGACTTCTCGCCGGAGAGGACGAACTCGCCTCCGTCGCGGCGGGAGAGCGTTCGCATCGCGGCCAGGTCGCTCCCGCCCGTGGGCTCCGTGGTGGCGATCCCCAGGAACGCCTTGCCCGCGCAGACCGGGGGAAGCACCTCGCGCTTCGCCTCTTCCGTTCCGTGGCGGGAGAGGAGCCAGCCCCAGCCGGCCTCGAGGAGGAAGAACACCGCGGTCGCCATCGAAAGGTCGCCCCGGCCGATCTCCTCCGCCGCGAGCTCGGTGAGGACGGCCGACGCGCCCATCCCTCCGTACGCCTCGGGGACGGGCATCGCGAGGAGGCCAAGGTCGGCCATCGCCGAGAGGACCTCGGAAGGGATCCGGCCCTCCGAGTCGATCGTCCGCTCGTGGGTCCTCAGGACCCGGTCGCCGAACCGGCGGGCCGCGTCCTGGAACGCCCGTTCCTCGTCGCTGAGCTCGAACTCCATCGGACGGGGCGTCGGACGGCGGAGCGGAGATTTAGCCCTGCCCGCTCCCGGGCGCCGCGCCGAGGAACCCCTTTATGCCGGGGTCCGCTCCGCGGCGGCGGGGGCGTGCGATGAAGGTCCGGGTCGCGGTCAACGGCTACGGAACGATCGGAAAACGGGTCGCCGACGCCGTCACGAAGCAGCCGGATATGGTCCTCGTCGGGATCTCGAAGACCCGTCCGAGCTTCGAGGCACGGAGCGCGGCCGAGAAGGGCTACGCTCTCTTCGTCGCGGGGGAGGGTCGGGCCGCCGACTTCGAGGCCGCGGGCCTCAAGGTCGCCGGTACCGTTCCCGACCTCCTCGCCCGGGCCGACGTGGTCGTGGACGCGACCCCCGACAGGGTCGGCAGCGAGAACCGCGCGATCTACTCGAAGCGGGGGATCCCCGCGATCTTCCAGGGAGGGGAGCGCGCGGACGTCGCGGAGGCTTCGTTCAGCGCGCTCGGGAACTACGCCGCGTGCCGCGGGAAGAAGAGCCTGCGCGTCGTCTCGTGCAACACGACCGGGATCGCCCGCGCGGTCTCCGTCCTAGAACCTCGCTGGGGGATCGAGAGCTGGGAGGCAACGCTCGTCCGTCGCGCCGCGGACCCCGCGGAATCGAAGCGGGGGCCGTTGAACGGGATCGTTCCCGCCTTTCATCTTCCGTCGCACCACGGCCCCGACGTTCGCACAATCTACCCCGACCTGCCGATCGTGACGACCGCGCTGGTCGTGCCGACGACGCTCATGCACGTGCACGCGAACCACGTCCGGCTGAAGAAGCCGCCCAAGGAGGTTTCCGAGGTCGTTCGTGCGTTCGGCGAGACGTCGCGCTTCCACCTGTTCGCCCCGTGGGAGCACGTCGACGGAACCCCCCAGGTGATGGAGTACGCGCGGGACCGGGGGATCGGGTTCAACGACATGATGGAGAACGTACTCTGGGAGGAAGGGATCCATCTCGACGGCGGGGAGCTCCACTTCTTCCAGGCGATCCATCAGGAGTCGATCGTCGTCCCCGAGAACATCGATGCCATCCGGGCGGTGCTCAACCTCGCGCCCGACGGGCCGAGCTCGGTGGAAGTGACGGACCGAGCCCTGGGTCTACCGGTACGAACGCGGTCCGGTCCCCGGGGACCCGCCCGTAAGCCGCCGTAGACTCGACCAACGCGTCGGCGTGCCGGGCCGCCCGTCGAGAGATCACGCGGCGGGACCACGAGGCGACCGAGCGTTTCACCCCCTCTCCGGCAGCCTTTATGACCCACGGCCCGTCGGGTTTCGCGAGAGAGCCATGAGCGGCGAAGTGGGCCACTTTGAGATCCCCGCGGACAATCCCGAACGAGCGCGCAAGTTCTACTCTGCGACCTTCGGCTGGAAGCTCAATCCGATGCCCAGCATGGACTACACGATGGTGAGCACCGGTCCGGTCGATGAGCAAGGGATGCCCAAGGAACCGGGGTTCATCAGTGGCGGGATCGGCAAGCGAGGAGGCCCGCTGGAGCACCCGGTCGTGACGATCGTCGTTGATGAGATCTCGGCGGCGGAGAAGACGATCGAGAAGAACGGCGGGAAGATCGTCCAGCGAAAGCAGGCGATCGGCGACGGCTCCATGGGGTGGACCGGATACTTCAAGGACAGCGAAGGAAACGTGGTCGGCCTCTATCAGTGGCCGAAGAAGTGACGGTCGCCTCCCTCCAGTAAATGCCCCCTAGCGCCGGTGACCCGGGAACAAGGATTGCCGGCAACCCCTTCCGTCGGTCCGGCCCGGAACGCCACGATCGAAGGGGATTCGGCGCCGGACGTCGTCTCGGCGATGAGCGTCGGCAACACGCCCCGACCCTAACCATCTTATAGCGCTCCTTTCTCGCGCGCGGCGCATGTACTATCTTGACCACCGTCGCGACGTGGTCCGCATCCCTCCGGCCCGGCTCGGCCCCGAGCTCGCCGGGGTCATCTCCGAGCTCGCGCAGCAGCAGTTCGAGGGTAAGCTCGTGGACGGCCAGAGCCTCGCGGTCACGATCCGCGACGTGAAGCCGATCGGTGAGGGGCATATCATCCACGGAGACGGCGGGGTCTACCAGCAGGTCGAGTACGAGGCGCTCCTTTTCCGGCCGGAGATCCAGGAGGTCGTCGAAGGGGCCGTGGTGGAGATCCGGAAGTTCGGCGCGTTCGTCCGCTTCGGGCCGCTGGACGGGCTGCTGCACGTCTCCCAGATCATGGACGACCGCGTGAACATCGACGAGCACAACCAGCGGCTCGTCGGCGTGGAGTCGAAGCGGGACCTCAAGGTCGGCTACAAGGTCCGGGCTAGGGTCGTCTCGCTCTCGCTCTCTGAGATCTCGCCCCGCGACAGCCGGATCGGCCTCACGATGCGCCAACCCGCGCTCGGTCGTTTCGAGTGGATCCAGGACGCGCATCGCAAGGCCGAGGAGCGCACGGGCAAGAAGGCCGCGCCGACGGCCGGCGGGAAGAAGGGCTCGGCCCCCTCGGCTCCGAAGGCCGGAGCGAAGCCCCCCGCCGCGGCGGCGAAGACCGCCGCAGCGGCTGCGAAGACCCCATGATCAACCTCAAGGCGTGCAAGAACTGTCGGACGATCACCGACCAGCCGAAGTGCCCGAAGTGCGGGGGAGAGGTCTCTCGCGAGTGGCAGGGCTACCTCGTCGTGATCGACCCCGACAAGTCGGAGATCGCCCGGAAGATGGGCATCCATGACCCGGGCCGGTACGCGCTCCGCGTCAAGTGACGAGCGCGCTTGGGTCGTCCCCGAGTCGCTGCGTCCGGTCCTTGCCGAGAAGTACGGCCCTGTCTATTCGGGTGCCGAAGCCGACCGCCGGATCCTCGCCCTCGGCACGTTCGGCGCGTGCGGCGACCAGGTCGTGGGTCGCACGATCGACCTCGGCCACCTGCCCCTGATCGGGATCGTCGACTACAAGACGCGTCGCCAGGAACCGGTGCCGCCCGGTCGGTTCCGGGCGCTCGGTGCCCGCCGGACGATCCGCGTGAAGAACCCGCCCGGGACCCTCACCGAGCGGTTGCGCACGGCGGTCCGGGAGCTGGTCGCGGAAGGCGGAGGACTCATCGAGGTCGACGGAGAGGAGGATCTGGGGTCGCTTGCGCTGGTCGAGTCGCTCCCCGCCGGGGCCACGGTTATATACGGAATCCCAGGTGAGGGGGTCTCCTTCGTACGCGTCGACGCGATCGCGAAGGAGAACGTACGGCACCTCGTCGCCCTGATGGAACTGAGGAGAGTCGACCTTGGAGATTAAGATCCTCGAAGAGCGCGCGAACCCGCTCTTGAAGCGGCACGAACTCCGGTTCGAGGTCGCGCACGCGACCGCCGCGACGCCTCCCCGCGACCAGGTCCGGGCGGAGCTCGCGAAACTCGTCAAGGCGCCGAAGGACCGGGTCATCATCGAGCGGATGAACGCCCGCTTTGGCACCGCGGTCACGCGGGGCGAAGCGAACGTCTATGAGTCCGCCGACTCCGCGAAGACGATCAGCCGAGAACACATCCTCATCCGTAACGGTCTCAAGGAGAAGGTCGTGAAGGGGGCGGCCGCGGGCACGCCCGCCGAGGCGCCTGCCGAGCCACCGAAAGCGGAACCTCCCAAGTCCGAGCCACCGAAAGTGGAGCATCCCAAGTCCGAGCCACCGAAGGCGGAGCCTCCCAAGACCGAACCCGCTCCCGCGAAGAAGGAGTGAGACCGGTTGGCCAAGGCGAGGGTCGGTCTCTACGAGACCAAGGGGGACGCTCTGGTCCGGACGCACAAGTCGTGCCCGAAGTGCGGCCCGGGGACGTTCCTCGCCGAGCACCAAGGGCGCCGATCGTGCGGACGTTGCGGGTACTCCGAGTCGACGACCCCCCCGGCGAAGGGGAAGGCACCGAAGGCCGCGTAGTGCCGCATCCGTTTTCCCCCGGCTCGCGCTAGTCGATCCTCGATGCCGTACGCGGACGAGAGGGCCGCCCGCCTCTACTACGACGGGAACTGCGGCTCGTGCGCGTTCTTCGCGCGGGCGGCGCAAGCGGCGAGCCATCGCCAGCTCGTCGCCATCCCGCTGGACGCACCGGTCGCGGACCGGGACCTCTCGGGCCTCTCGGGCGAGGATCGGTTCGGGTCGGCCCATCTCGCGGTCGGCGCTAGCGTTCGGTCGGGCTCCGACATCCTGGGTCCGCTCCTCGGCCTCTCGCTCGGCGAAGGAGCCTCGCGGGTCTACGCCCGGGTCCCGGTCGTCGATCGGTCCCTCCGCTGGGTCTACCGACGCTTCTGGAACTTCCGCCGGACCCGGGGGTGCGCGGCGGCAACGTTTAGCTGACCGAGTCCTCGTCCCCGCGATCGGGCCCGTAGTATAGCTTGGACATCACAGAGGCCTCCGGAGCCTCGAACCCGGGTTCGAATCCCGGCGGGCCCGTCCGCCGCCGACCCCCTCGCCGGTCGAACGTCCCGGACACGGTTCGGGAAAGGGACGACCGCAACGACGTCGCACGCTGGCCCCGCGATCCGTGGACCTCCGCCCGCGGAACGCACCTCCGCCGAGTTCGGACAACGTTCAAGTAAGCCGACCCGACTCCCGGACAACGATGCCGGTCAAGAAGGAGCCCGAGCCGATGTCCGAGGCGATCCTCGACGAAGGCGAACCGGTTCAGCTGGCGGACCGGATCGAGGGGGAGCTCGTTCTCCTCGCCCGCAACGTCGACATCCTGGAACGGCTATCGCAGAGCCCCCCGACCGGGATCATCCGGCTGAGCGAGGCGCTCCGGCTCCCGATCCACAAGACGCGCTACTCGCTCCACCTTCTCGAGCGCGAGGGGGTCATCCAGCCGTCGGCAGACGGCGCGGTCGTGACCGATGGGGCTCGGGAGTTCTGGGCCTCGCTCGACCGTTCCCTCGACCGAATGACCGAGGTGATCCAACGGCTCAAGGCCCGGACCGCCGAGCACGAGAAACTTCCGCCTTCCGGCCGGAAAGGCTATTAGCGCGATGCCAGCTCGACCGCACCGGTGCCGCCGTAGCTCAGCGGTAGAGCGATCGGCTGTTAACCGAAAGGTCAGCGGTTCGAAAGGTCCGCGGGCACCCTCCGCGGGCCCCAAACTCCGCTCGGCGGCGCCTCGACCGAACCCCCGGTGGGCCCGTAGCTTAGTCCGGCTCAGAGCGACCGGCTCATAACCGGTCGGTCGACGGTTCAAATCCGTCCGGGCCCATTCCGCCGGTTCGGGAGCTCTCCGGGACCGCGGGCCAGCCTGCGGGGTTCGAGCGAGCGAACTCTCCGAGGTCCACCCGCGCCCCCCCCGCGAGGTCGCCCGAGCCGGACTTATGTCCGCTCGCCGGTGGGGAGCCGGGGATGCGTGAACCCTCCGGGGCCGGCCCCGACGATCGGGTCCCGAGCCTTGCGTGGACGACCATCCGCCGGACGTTCGCCATCGGCTGGAGGTACCTCGCGATCGGGACGGCGCTCTCGCTCATCCTGGCCCTCGCGCTCCTCGGCAGCGCCCGCCACGGGACGGCGTTCGTGACGACGTTTCCGCTCGAGGTGCCCCTCTTCGCCGTCTTGGGATCGATGGGGGGACTGATGACGTTCACGAGCGACCGGACGAAAGGAGTGTTCGAGTACCTGATCGCCTACGGTATCCGGTCGCGGACCCTCTTCATCGATGGTCTCGTGTCGACGGCGGCGATGGTCGCGATCATCCTCGGGCTGTCGCTCGCGGTCGGGTTGGGGGCGGCGGGAGCGGACCGGGTCGCCCTGAACGAGAACCTCTGGAAGTCGCTCTCGCTCTACACGGTACCGATGAGCTTCGCGGGAGCGTTGTTCACGGCCGCGGTAGGGATGATCTGGTCGTCCGTCTCGACGCCGCGGACCGGGATCAACAGTCCGATCGGCATCGCTCCGATGGTCGGGATCGCCCCGACGGTCCTCGTGCTGATCGTCGCGGAGTCCGTCCCGTTCTCGGAGTTCTACTACGTGACCGCGGGCTCGGCCGGAGCGATCGTCGCCGCCGTGGTCGGCCTCCTCGCGGTCTCCGCGCGCCTCATGGGAAGGGAGCGGTTCCTGTCGCCGCTCTGAGGGGAGGTCGGAGTTGCGTTCCTCCGGAGCCATCGCGGCCCAGCCCTCCGGCCTTGCGGACGGCCGGCCGAGACACCGGATCGAGTTGCGGGCGGTCAGTTCCGGATACCACGGTAAGCGGGTGCTCGAGGACGTCTCCTTCGTGATCGAGGACCCTTCGATCTACGTCGTGCTCGGACCGAACGGCGCGGGCAAGACCACCTTGTTCCGGACCATCGCCGGGATCCTCGAGCCGTACTCCGGGACCGTCACGATCGACGGGCTCGATATCGGCCGGCACGAAGCGAGGACCCGCCTCCAGTACCTCTCCCACATCGACGGGATACCGGACGGCCTCCGCGTGGAGGAAGCGCTGCGGTTCTATGCCACCGTACAAGGGGCAACGGACCGCGAGGTCGACAAGGTCGTCCGTCTCCTCGGGATCGAGGAGCTCCGAGATCGCTACTTCTCCGTCCTGAGCCAGGGCCAGAAGAAGCGTGTCTCCATCGCGCGGGTGTTCTTCCACGAACGAGGGATCTACCTCCTCGACGAACCGACCAGCAACCTCGACCCGAAGCTGGCCCGTGAGATCCGCGACCTCGTGCTCGCGCTCAGCAAGGACGACCTCGTCCTCTACTCTTCCCATAACCTGTTCGAGGCGAAGGAGATCGGGAAGTACGTCCTCGCCCTGCGCGGGGGAAAGATTGGCTACTTCGGGCTCCTCAGCGAGCTCCGACCGTCCCGGTACGTCATCGGCATTCGTGCCGACGGGGCGGAGGGGCTCCTCCCCTCGTCGTCCAAGAAGGGCGACTACTACCTCCAGGAGCTCGCCGGCCCCCAGGACGTTCCCAAGCTCGTGGAGGAGCTGATCGCGAAGGGCATCAGGATCCGCGAAGTGAAGGAGATGGAGAACCCGCTCGAGGACCTGTTCTCCTGAAGGGGCACCTTCGGGACGAACCCGCGGGGAACCACCGGGCCGCCGGCGGCCTGGCCGCGATTGCGCGCGGTGCCGGCCCGTCGGGCCGTTCGATCGGCGCCGGGCGGACCGGTCCGCTCAGCTCGATCGTTTCGCCATCGCCCGGTCCAGCCGGACCGCGGCGCGCACGAGCTGCGCGAACGCGCCCGATCGTGCTTCGTCCGTCGTCCGGAGCTTCACGTGCCGTAGGTTCTTCCCCGTGCCCTCGAGCGTCGGGTGGTCCGCCGCCAGCGCCGCTCCTCGCCAGAACTCGACCCCGACGTGATGCCGGAACGCGAAGACGGCGCACACGAGGTCGTTGCCGGCATACCATTCGTTCCCCCATTTCTTCACGGTGGCGAGCCGAGGCCCGACCTCCCGCACCGCACGGCGGGCCGTCCGCTCCACGTCAGCGAGAGACGAAGCCGGGGGAGAACGGCGGGCCCGGGGCATGAACGCGTTCCGAACGTGAGGTCGAGGAGGTGCGCCGTATCGGCGGCTGACGTCCTCTGGGAAACGGAAGGGAATGGGTTGGACCGGGGGTGCGCCGGTCTAGCAGCACCCGCCGCCGGATCCGCAGCCGCACCCGCCGCCCTGGGTCGCTTCGCCACCCTGGGGGGTGAGGGCAAGGCCGGGTGCCTCGATCTTGAAACCGGAGGCGGCGAGGTCCTGGACGTAGTCGATCCTCGCCCCGTTCAGGAGCTCGGCGCTCGAGTCGTCGACGACGATCGAGAACCCATCGACCGGGATCACCTTGTCCCCGTTTCGGGGCTTGTCGAACGCCATCCCGAACGACGGTCCTCCCCCGCCCCCGCTGCCGCATCCGCATCCCCCGCCGCCTCCGGAACCGCAACCGCCCGAGCCGCAGCCTCCGCCGGACGACTGGAGATAGACGCGCACGGCGGTCCCGGGCTTCTGACCTTTCATCAGGTCCCGGACCTGGTCCTGCGCCTCTTTCGTGACTTCCACCTTGATCGGACTATCGCTCATTGCTGGGGCCCTCCTAGCACACCCCGACCAACAGACCGGACGGGAAGTATAAAACCCCGGTTGCCCGCGAGTAGCTCGATTACGCCGAGAACGACTTCCCGCAGGAGCAGGTCTCCTTCGCGTTCGGGTTGTGGATCTTGAACCCCGACTGCTCGAGCCCGAGGAGATAGTCGACCCGGAGGCCCTCGAGGAGGGGAGCGCTCGCCCGGTCGACCACGACCGTGAGCCCGGACTGGTCGTACGCTACCTCGTCGCCCGACTGCTTCTGGTCGAACGACATCCCGTACGTCAGCCCCGAACAGCCTCCACCCTGGACGTAGAGGCGCAGGGCGGCGCCGGGCTTACCCTGCTTCTCCATGATCTTGAGGACCTGCTCCCGGGCCACCGGCGTCACTTCGACCGCGACCATGCTTGGGTTCGAGGAGACTAGCGTCGCGGGAAGGGATAACGGTTCCCGAGACGGTGGCGTCGCATTCCGGGTTGCGGGAAGGTGCTATATCTACCGGCCGCGCGTCCCACGAGCATGTGCCGCCTCTTGGGATTCCTCACCGCGCGCGACGAGCCGTGCGAGCGTTGGCTCGTTCACGCCGACCGTTCGCTCCTCGCGCAGTC
>Ga0187815_10000050_pt1 | contig 55935 bp, 54 predicted proteins | sample NC_S_5_FD_132962 | JGI IMG/M metagenome (GOLD analysis project Ga0187815, IMG submission 132962) | Wetland sediment microbial communities from Neuse River Estuary, North Carolina, USA - ASW-S_5 | ecosystem: Environmental > Aquatic > Freshwater > Wetlands > Sediment | place: USA: North Carolina... | reverse complement strand
TTGCTCGACCAGCGCCAGCCCTTCGGCGATCTGCTCCTTGTCCCACAGCGTGCGGTCCTGCTCCTCCAGCAGCACGATGTCGCCACCGGCGGTCCTTCGCCCGGCGCGGCGGGCATCGTGCAGCAGCATCAGGGCGAGCAGGCCCTTGATCTCGCCGCGGCCGGCCATCAGGGCGTCGAGCAGCCGCGCCAGCCGGATCGCCTCGCGCGCGAGGTCGGGACGCATCAGGTCTTCGCCTGAGGTAGCCGCATAGCCTTCGGTGAAGACGAGATAGATCACCGCCAGCACGCCGCGCAGCCGCGGCTCGAGCGCATCGCGCCCGGGAACTTCATAGGGAATACCGGCGAGACGGATCTTCTGCCTGGCGCGCAGCAGCCGCTGCGCCATTGCATCCTCGCTGACGAGAAAGGCGCGCGCGACCTGCGCCGTGCCCAATCCGCAGACCGTGCGCAGCGTCAGCGCCACCTGCACCTCCGGCGCGAAGGATGGATGGCAGCAGGTGAAAATCAGCCGCAGCATGTCGTCATCGAGCACGGCGTCGTCGGCCTCGCAGGGTGTGGAAACGCCGAGTTCGAGCTCATGCGTCAATTGCTGCTGCTTGCCGCGGAAGGCGATGTTGCGGCGAACGCGGTCGATCGCCTTGTTGCGCCCGACATTGACCAGCCACGCGCGCGGGTTGGATGGGATTTCGCCTTGCGGCCAACGCTCCAGCGCCACCGCAAAGGCATCCTGCAGCACGTCCTCGGCGAGATCGAAATCGCCGACGAGGCGGATCAGCGTGGCCATCGCCCGGCCGGCCTCGTCGCGAAAGATTCTTTCGATCTCGCCGGGTGTCATGCGGCCTATCCCTCGTCATTCCGGGGCGCGCCGCTTGGCGCGAGCCCCCGGAATGACGGCTGCGCCGTCACTTGTAGATCATGATCGGCCTGACTTCGATCGAGCCGTCCCTGGCACCTGGAATGCGCGCGGCAAGGCCAAGCGCCGTGTCGAGATCCTTGGCCTCGACCAGATAATAGCCGCCCAGTTGCTCGCGCGTTTCGGCAAACGGACCATCCGTCGTCAGGACCTTGCCGTCGCGGACACGCACGGTGGTCGCTGTCGTGGTCGGCTGCAAGCCGTCTCCCGCCTTGAAATGACCGCTCTGGATGATGGACTGGGTAAATGCGCCGTAGTCCGCCGTCATCTTCTGGCGCGCGTCAGGGTCCATTTTGGCCAGTTCGGCTTCGCTTCGATAGATCAACAGCAAATACTGCATGGTTCGTACTCCTCTGAATCGGCTGGATCGCCGACATCCGGTCGAACGGCGGAGACGCAAAACGACACATTAAGAGAGAATTTTTTGACCCGTTTTTCGGGGGTGGCCTGGGTCCACCCGTCGCGAACGGCCTTTATTTTGCCGCGGCGATTGCGGCAAGCTTGCGCTTCAATTCCCTGAGCTCGGCAAAGCGCTGGCTGACGTCGCGCAGCACCGCCACCATCCCCGTCAGCTCGCCCTGCCCGTTTCGCAGCATCACGATGGTGAACTCGACCGAAATGCGCCGTCCATCTTTGGTCAATGCCGGCACCGACAGCAGATCGCCGCGACCGTAGACGCTGCTGCCGGTTTGCATCACCCGGCGATATCCGTCCCAGTGGCGCGCCCGCAGGTTTTCCGGAATGATCAGGTCGAGCGACTGGCCGACCGTCTCTGCGGCCAAGAAGCCAAAGATGCGTTCCGAGCCGGGATTCCAGAAGCTGATGCGGCCCTCGCGATCGGTCGCGATGACGGCATCCGACTCGCTGCCAAGCAGGGCTTTTGCGATTTCATCGGGAACATTGGAACTCATGGGCTAGCTCTGAACCTGCGCGCCAGCTTTGACAAGCCGGCAACTGCGATGGCTGCCATCGGAAAGCCAGATACCCATCCAAAGAGGCTTCGAGCGCCGCAAATTCAATTACCATAACCCCATGGGCAGGGGCTGGTCGGGCTTGATTTCCGCCGCCTTGGGCCTCATCACAGGGGCGTCAGTCGGCTGGACGGCCGCTCCCGCTACGGCCGAAAGGCTGCGGGGGAGGAAAGTCCGGGCTCCATCGACATGCGGTGCCGGATAACGTCCGGCGGGGGCAACCCCAGGGAAAGTGCCACAGAGAACGAACCGCCCGCCTTCGCCCTTTGGGCTTCGGCGCGACAGGCCCTCGGGCTTGCTGCGCCGTAGCAGCGCAAGCTGCGTAGGCGAGCAAGGGTGAAAAGGTGCGGTAAGAGCGCACCGCGTTTCCGGCAACGGAAGCGGCAGGGCAAACCCCACCGGGAGCAAAACCGAATAGGGACGGCACCGCGGGCTGTTCGCGAAAGCGATAACGCCGCAGGGCAATGTCAGGCTCGCCGTCCGGGTAGGTTGCTCGAGGCCATGTGCAAACATGGTCCCAGAGGAATGGCCGTCACGTATCGTTCGCGAAAGCGGTCGGTGCCCTACAGAACCCGGCTTACAGGCCGGCTGATATGTTGAATGAGGGGCTCGGCGCGAACACGCCGGGCCCCTCGCCATTTTTGTTTCGATGCGGATTTTGGACTCGCCGCCCGCTGGGGCAATAGGTGACGTTCACTGCCCTTTCCAAATCCCATGTAACGCCGGAAGTGATCAAAAGAGCCTCGCGCGAAGAGGAACGGAATGCACCACGTCGCATTCTGGACGAAGACGCACACTTGCTGCGCGAAGTTGCCCCTTTCACACGACTTGCGGAGGATGCGATCATGGCACGGGTAAATGAAATCGCGAGGCAGGCTCGCACAGCCAAAGCTGCCGCCGTGACGGCACTTGCCGGACTGGGTCTTTCGCTGGCGGGAAGCGCATCTGCAACCGCAGTACCCGTTGCCGATAGCCCGCAATCTGACGACATCTCGCCCAATCAGCGTCTCGTTCTCGGCGAGGAGGAAATGGCCGACGTCAGTCTCGCCACCTTCCATCTCTTCGATAAGGCGGACGTTGGCATTGGCCGCAACGTGCAGCTGGCCGTCGTCGTTGCTCGGGGCTGCCGGGGCTGCGGGGGCTGTCGGGGTTGCCGAGGCTGCCGAGGTTGCCGTGGTTGCGGAGTTGCTTGGCGCGGCTGCGCGGGGTGCGCGGGGTGCGGCGGCTGCTGTGCGCGTTGGGGACGGTGCCGCTGGTGCTAACCCCACGACTTGCAAGCGTTGCTTCGCCATGCCGGGTCAAAACGACCCGAACACCGTGCCAATCGCGATAACGGCGGCGAGCGCAACGACAGAGTTCACGATTCCGACCACGACAATGTCGCGATAGCTGTCGCGATGCGTGAGGCCGCTTATCGCAAGCAGGCTCACGACCGCGCCATTGTGAGGCAAGATGTCCAATGTCCCGGAGCCGATCACTGCCACGCGATGCAAGAGGGCGGGATCAATCCCGGCCTGCGCCGCAAGGTCCATGTAGGTCGGCCCGAGCGCATCGAGCGCGATCGTCAAGCCGCCGGACGCCGAGCCTGTCAGCGCGGCGAGCAAGTTCGTGGCGACGGCGAGCGACACCAGCGGGCCGCCCTCGATTGCCAGCACCCAGTCGCGGACCATGTCGAATGCCGGGAGCGAAGCGATGACGGCGCCGAATCCGACAAGGCTCGCTACGCTCAGGGCCGGCAGAACCGACGCATTGGCGCCGGCATCCATGGTTCGCCGCAGCGCGGGCAGCCGCGTCCGGTTGCAGAGGATGACCGCCGCGATCGCCGCCGCCAGCGCGACGACGACTGACCAGACGCCGGCCACCGCCGGCAGCGACGTGCTTCCCCACCGCTCGTCGGCCAGGAACGAAAAATCAAGCCGGGGCAGGATGACGAGCGACATCGCCAGATTGACGGCAACGACGACGATCAGCGGAAACACGGCGTTGACGGCCGGGACTGCGGCTTCGCTGCGATGCCCGTGACGGATCTCTGCCGGATCGAACTCGCGCGCCGTCGTCGCCCGCTCGCGCACCAGCTCATCGCCGGCGGCGTCGCTTGAAACGGACGACGGCTCGCTGCCATAGCCTTCATTTGCGCGGCGCGCCACTTGCTCCGCGCGAAGCAGCCACCACATTCCGATGCCCAGCATGATGAGCGCGGCGATGATGCCGAGCCCCGGTGCCGCGAAGGGTGTCGTGCCGAAGAACGGCATCGGTATCGCATTCTGTATCGACGGCGTGCCCGGCAGCGCCGACATCGTAAAGCTCGAGGTTCCGAGGATGACGGCCGCCGGCACCAAGCGGCGCGGAATCCCTGCCGTGCGGAACAGCGACTGGGCCATCGGAACGATGACGAAGAACGCCACGAACAGGCTGACGCCGCCATAGGTGACCAATGCACCTGCGAGCACGACGGCAAGGATGACCCGGCGCTCGCCCAGGCAGCGCGTGACGAAGCCCGCGACCGCCGCAACCGAGCCGCTGTCATCCATCAGCTTTCCGAACAGGGCACCAAGCAGAAAAATCGGAAAGAACTGCGCGAGAAACGCCGCCGCGCTGCCCATGAAGGTCTGCGTCCAGCTGGCGAGCAGCGGCTGACCGCCGAAAGCCGCCGCAACCAGCGCACAGAGCGGAGCCAGCAACAGGACACTCCAGCCGCGGAAGGCAAGAGCGACCAGCAGGCCGAGCCCAACGAGAATGCCGAGAAGACCCATGGCCTCAGCACTCCGCCAGCAGGATATCCAGATCCGCCGTGGAGCGCTCGCCAAGATCGCCGCCGTGCGCCTCGAGGAACTCGCTGGCGGCGCGCCGCCCTTCGGCGTGCAGCTTGGTCACGAACGCCCATTCGGCGTTGAGCTTGGAAGACGAGCCGAACGTCGCAAGCATGTCGCTCTTGATCCGATGCGTCTTCATCTGCGCCCAGCGCGCGCCTTCTCCCGTGCCGGGGTCGGCAACTTGGCGAAGCAGCGCGATCATCCGCAGTTCTTTTGCGAGCGGGGAATTGAACGAAATTTCGTTGAGACGGTTGAGGATATCCGCTGCGGTGCGCGGCGTTTCCTTCCGCTCGGTCGGGTTGATCTGGACGATGATGGTGTCGCGCGCGTCAGTCTCGCGCACCAGCGGCGTGATCGTGGGGTTTCCCGCATAGCCGCCATCCCAATAAGGCTCGCCGTCGATCTCGATGGCGCGAAACATCGTCGGCAGGCAGGCTGACGCGAGCAGGACATCCGCCGTGATCTCGGCATTGCGGAAGATTCGTCCGCGCCCCGTCCGCACGCGCGTAGCCGTCACGAACAGCTTCATCGGCGCCTGCGCAAGGCGGGAGAAATCAATGTTCTCTGCCAATATTTTGCGCAACGGGTTGAAGCCGGTGGGATTAAGATCGTAGGGCGACAGCATCCGCGACATCAGGTCGGTGAAGATATAGCCTGGCGAGCTGTCGAGCGACCAGCGTCCCATGAGGCGATCGAGCGGCGAGCGTTGCAACGGACTGAATGCGGCGGCACGCGAGACGTTTCGCCAATATCTTTCGAGCGCTTCCCGTGCGCCCGCATTGCCTGCCGAAATGAAGCCGTCCGCCAGCACGGCGGCGTTCATTGCGCCAGCGGATGTCCCGGATATACCCGCAATCTGAAGCCAGGACTCCTCAAGGAGCCGGTCCAGCACACCCCACGTGAACGCACCATGCGATCCGCCACCCTGGAGGGCGAGGTCCACGAGCACGGGGCTTCGATTCATGAGTCCATACCCACAACTGTCCACTCCAGACACCGATTATGTCGCAGTTTGACTGAACAAGCGAGATCAAGTTGCCGGATCGGTATGCCAAGGTCGGCATCTGCACTCAGGCCCAACTTGCCCGCTGGCTGTGAAGGCCGCGGTACCCGCGCAAAGCTGCGGGCGTCATGAACAAATCAAGACAATCTCAAGCGTATCGCAAACATTTCACAAGGCTTCCGGGGCGTGAGCCATCGCACATTGCACACGCGAAAACTTCGCTATCACCCGAACGCTGGCTCTCTTCCGATGCTGCCAGCTCGTTCAGACAAGGAAACTACGACATGACTAAATTTTTCCCGAAATCAGTTCTGCCGATGGCGGCGTTGATTGGTGTGATGGGCTCTTTCCTGGCGTTCGCACAACCTGCTGAAGCTGCAAAGAAGACCTGTCTCCAGAGATACAATTCCTGCAACCAGCGTTGCGCAGGGGCTGCCGGGCCGGGGCAGGACTGGCTTCCTTGCATCAAGCGGACGTGTGACAGGCAGTACGATAATTGCGTCGCAGACAGATAACCAGCGGACGCCGTGACCGTCACGGGTCCGGATCAGCAGCGCACCATGCCGTCACATGGCGTGGTGCGCTGTATCCCGGATGCGAGCATGCTCAACGCGGATCACTCAAGCCGCGATCTCTTCCAGCAGCGCCATCAATGTTTCCGGCGCCGTGACATTCGGCGAATGACTGGCGTCGATCTCAAAATATCGCCAGGCGGGATTGTTCTTCGTCATTTTCGCGAACGGCCCGAACGTGTCCTGCGGCGTGATGCGGGTGGCATAGATGTAGCTGCGCGGCAGGCTCAAGGGCGCGGACAATTTCAGTTTCTGCTCGAAGCATTTGATCGGCATGTGGACGCGGCGCTCGCTCAGCCACGCGATGTCTTCGGCGGAGGTGTCCGGCGGCGTCGGGCTCGGCGGCACGCGCCAGCCGTCGCCGCTCTTCGCCGCCTCCTCCATGCGCGGTCGCCCCACCTCGTTGAGGTCGAACAGCGACTGGCCGTCCGCGGGCACGAAAGCGTCGATGTAGATGAGCTGTTTCACCTTGTCGCGCGCTCGGTCGGCAACACCCGTTGCGACCATGCCGCCATAGGAGTGGCCGATCAGCACGAAGTCGCGGAGATCTTCATACTTGATGACTTGCAGCATGTCCGCGATATGCGCCTCGAGATCGATCGCGGGATGCGCCAGATGCGCGCGCTCGCCGAGCCCCGTATAGCTCGGCGTCACCAGGCGGTGGCCGGCCTTGCTCATCAGCGGATGCATTTTCTTCCAGGCCCATCCCGCCGACCAGGCACCGTGGCAGACCAGGAATGTTTTTGGGGATGAACTCATCGGGGCGTTTCCATTTTGTTATTTCGTTGGAAGCCGATAGTACCTGCCCGCGACGTCGTGTAAACGTCGTGCCAAATTCACCGAGTCATTCCGGGGCGTCCGAAGGACGAACCCGGAAATCTCGAGATTCCGGGGTCGGCTCTGCGAGCCGCCCGGAATGACGGGGACAAGAATATTGGACGCAGCCACCTACGCCGTCCTGCTGTTCGGCGCGCTTGCCGGCGGCTTTGTGTCGGGGCTGGCCGGATTCGGCACCGCGCTGATGGCGCTGGGCATCTGGCTCTACGTGCTTTCGCCTGCGCTGGCCGTGCCGCTGGTGCTGATCTGCTCGGTCAGCGCGCAACTCTCGACTTTGCCTACGATGTGGCGCCTCATGGACTTCAGGCTGGCGCTGCCCTTCGTGCTCGGCGGCCTCGCCGGCATGCCGATCGGGGCGCTCCTGGTCGCGCGCGCCGATCCGCAAGTCTTCAAGATGAGCGTCGGTGTGATGCTGATCGTGTTTCCCACCGCATTGTATTTTATCCGCATGCCGATGAAGTTTCGCTTCGGCGGCCGGGCGGCCGATGCCGCGGTCGGATTTGCCGGCGGCATTCTGGGCGGGCTCGCCGGCCTGTCGGGCCCGCTGCCGACCCTGTGGGCGAGCGTGCGCGGCTGGACCAAGCATCAGCGCCGCGGCGTGTTCCAGATCTTCAACGGTACCGTGCTTGGCGCCGCCCTGGCCCTGCAAATCGCCAATGGGTTCGTGGCGCGCGAAGTGTTCTGGCTCGCACTGCTGGCGCTGCCCGGCACACTGGTCGGCGCACGGTTCGGCATGTGGACCTACCGTGCCCTCAGTGACCGGAATTTCTACGACATCGTGCTGGGTTTGCTGTTTCTCTCCGGACTCGGACTCGTGTGGAGCAGCATTGCACCGAGATGAGCAGCGCATGGCGGCCATGTGCACCGAGTGAGCCGCTGTACGGAATCGGGCAAAGCCGATAACCAGATGCAGATGTCCTCCACCACGCAAGTCATGCCGTCGCATTATCAGCGCGAACAGCTCGGCCTCCTGCTCGGTTTTGTCGGTGTAGTGATCTTCGGCGGCACGCTGCCGGCGACGCGCCTGGCGGTGTCCGCGATCGATCCGGTCGCGCTGACGGCGATACGCGCGGCGATCGCCGGAGTCTGCTCGCTGGTGCTGCTGATCGCGCTGCGCCGGCCACTGCCGCCGCGCGAGCTTTGGCCACAGATCGTCATCGTCATGATCTGCGTCACGGTCCTGTTTCCGCTGTTCATGGCGCTCGGCATGCAGACGGTCGATGCCTCGCATGGCGGCGTGGTGCTCGGGGTGCTGCCGATCGCGACGGCGCTCGTGGCCGTTGCCATCACGCATGAGCGGCCGCGGCCACTGTTCTGGATTGCTTCGCTGGCGGGCGCGGCGCTGGTGATAGCCTTTGCGCTGCGCCAGGGCGGCGGCGCCATGTCGGCAGGCGATCTCCTGCTGTTCGCGTCGATCGCGGCTTCAGCGGTTGGCTACGCATTTTCGGGGCGGCTCACCTCGAGCATGCCGGGTTGGGAGGTGATCAGCTGGGTGCTGGTGATCGCACTGCCGTTTTCGATTCCCGCCGCCCTGCTCACCATGCCCGTCGATATCCTGCAGCTGCCGGCAAAGCCGATGCTCGGCCTGCTCTATGTGGCGCTGTTCTCGCAATGGATCGGCTTCTTTGCCTGGAATGCCGGCATGGCAATGGGCGGCATCGCGCGGGTGTCGCAGATCCAGTTGCTGCAGCCGTTCGTCACCTTTGCGCTGGCGGCATACTTCAACGACGAAAGCATCACCTGGCAGATCGTGGCATTCGCCGCCGCCGTGGTGGCGACGGTCGCTATCTCTACGCGGACGCGCGCAAGGACTGCTCAGCCTCAGCTCGCTCCGGACTGACCTCACGTTCCGGCGGCACCGGCCGTGTGCTGAACTCGCGGCGCAGCAGCCACAAGGCAAGGCCGGCGTGCAGCGTTGTCGACGCGATCGACAGATACCAGACCTGCTCGATCGCAAAGCCGGGCCGTGTCGAGAGCCAGATCACCGGTACCGCATAGGTGAACAGGCGAACCGCCGAGCTCAATAGCACCGGCTTGGTGTTGCCGAGGCCCTGGAACACGCTGTTGCAGGTGAAGATCAGCCCGTGCGCCACGAGGTTCAACGACACCAGCTGGAGGAACAGCACGGCGACCGCCATGGTGTCCCGGTCGTTGGCAAAACCGGCCAGCAACAAATCGGGCTTCAATTGCGCCAGGATCGTGAAGCCGATCATCACGGCGGTGCTGATCAACGCCGCCTTGACGAAGGTTTCGCGCACGCGGCCGCCATTGCCCGCGCCGAAATTCTGGCCGACGATTGGCGCTGCGGCCAGTGCAACCGCCAGCGCCGGCATCTGGATGAGGCCCAACACCCGCGTCCCGATGCCAAATCCGGCCTGCGCCGCCGCGCCGAAGTCGCGCAACACGTAATAGATCACGCCCATCCAGGCGAAGATGATCGCAAACTCGCCACCGGCGGGCAGCCCGACGTTGAGGATGCGCCTCCATTGACGGAGCTGCGGGCGCCACTGCGCAGGCTCGAAATCGACATAGCGCTCGAACTTCAGGAAATAGGCAAGCAGCATCAGCACGCCGATGAGGAAAGCGATCGAGCTTGCCAGGCCCGCGCCGGCAACGCCGAAGGCGCGGCCGGTGCCCCAGCCCGTGATCAGCACCGGCGCCAGCGCGATATTGATGATGACAGCGAGCGCCTGCACCAGCATGCTTGGCCGCACGATGCCGGTGGCCCGCAGCGCGGACGCCATCACCTGTATCGCGAATTGCAGCGCCAGCGCCGGCATGAACCACAGCAGATATGTGGTGCCCGCTTCGACGGTGGCCTCATCGGCGGCGACGGAGCGCATATAGAGCCGGGCCAGCGCAGCTCCCGCGACTAACGTGGACAGGCCGCACAGCACCGACAGGACGATCGACTGGTTGAAGACCAGGTTGGCGTCGGCCCGGTCCCTGCGGCCAACGGCATGTGACATCAGCGCGACCGTGCCGACGCCGAGCACCTGCATCAGCGCGTTGATCAGAAACCCGGCATTGCCGGCTGCGGCCACACCCGCGACGGCGGCTTCGCCGAGGCCTGCGACGAAATACAGGTCGACGAGCTGGCAGATCATGATCGTGATCATGCCGGCGACGATCGGCGGCGCCATGGTGAGAATGTGGCCCACAACGGAGCCGCGCGTCAGGTCTTTCATTACAAAAATCCATCTCGCGGCGCGGCTGTCAGCGTCCGTCAGCCGCGCCTCAATGTCACTCCGCCGCCGAAATAAACTCGGTCGCCTGCAGCTCGAACAGGCCGCGATAGATGCCGCCGGGGCGCGCCGTCAGCGAGGCGTGCGTGCCCTGCTCGACGATCTCGCCGCGGTCGAACACCAGGATGCGGTCGAGGCTGCGTACCGTCGACAGCCGGTGCGCGATCACGATCGAGGTGCGCCCCTTCATCAGCCGCTCCATCGCCTGCTGGATCAGACCTTCGGATTCCGAATCCAGGCTCGACGTCGCCTCATCCAGGATCAGCACCGGCGCGTCAGCCAGGAACGCGCGCGCCAGCGCCACGCGCTGCCGCTCGCCACCCGACAGTTTTACGCCGCGCTCGCCGACCAGCGTGCCGTAGCCCTTCGGCAGCCGCAGGATGAAGTCGTGCGCATTGGCGAGCCGCGCCGCCTGCTCGATCGCCGCCATGCTGGCGCCCGGCCGCGCATAGGCGATGTTCTCCGCCAGCGTGCGGTGAAAGAGGATCGGGTCCTGCTGCACGATCGCGATCTGGCTGCGCAGCGATCGCTGCGTGGCGAGCGCGATGTCCTGGCCGTCGATCAGGATGCGGCCACCGGTGACGTCGTAGAGCCGCTGCACCAGCTTGACGAACGTCGTCTTGCCGGAGCCGGAGCGCCCGACGAGGCCGACGCGCTCGCCGGCGCGGATGTCGACCGACAAGCCGTCATACAGCGGCGCACGATGGCCGCCGTAATGGAACGTGACGTTGTCAAAGACGATACGTCCGCCCCGGATGTCGATCGGCTTCGCATCCGCCGCATCGGCAATGCCGATCGGCTCGTCATGGATCGCCACCAGCTCCTCCATGTCGTTCACCGAGCGCTGAAGATTGTTGATGTGCATGCCGACATCGCGCAGGTACGCATGGATGATGTAGTAGCTGGTCAGGACATAGGTGACGTCGCCCGGCGAGGCGCGGCCGGCTATCCAGAGCAGGATGGCGCCGCCGATGACGGATCCGCGAAAGCACAGCAGCACCGCGAGCTGCGCGGTCGAGGTGTAGTTGTAGCGCAGCCAGGTCCGCCGCACCCGTGCGCGCCAGCGCGCGATGACGCCGTCGAGCCGCGCGTCCTCACGCGCTTCCGCGCCAAAGGACTTCACGACAGCGTTGCAGGTCATGGCGTCGGCCAGCGTGCCGCCGACCTTGGTGTCCCAGGCATTGGAGACGCGCGCGGCCGGCGCGATGTAGCGGACCGAAAAGACCAGCGTCATCGACACGTAGACGATGGTACCGACCAGGATCACCAGACCCAATGACGGCCAGTGCAGGCCGAGCAGGATCATCGAGCCCACCAGCACGGTCAGCGACGGTAACAGCGCCATCAGGAGAGTGTCGTTGAGCAAGTCGAGCGCCCACATGCCGCGCGTGATCTTGCGCACCGTCGAGCCGGCAAAGGAATTGGCGTGCCAGTCGGTGGAGAAGCGCTGCACGCGCATGAAGGCGTCGCGCGCCACATCCGACATGATCTGCAGCGTGAACGGCACGATCGCCTGCAGGCCGATCAGCCGCAGGACCATCGAGGCCAGGCCCAGCGCCACGATGGCACCGAACGCCACAAAGGCGGCATGGCGCGCGCCTGCATCCTCCGTGCCGCGGGTCAGTGCGTCGACGAGGTGGCCCGAGAAGACGGGCATGAAGAGGTCGGCGGCGGTCGCGCCCAGCAGGCCGCCGGTCACGACGATCGCGCGACGCGGCTGCTCCAGCCAGTGGCGGAACACGAAGGGCAGCACCACGCGAATCGCAGCGGGCCGGTCTTTTCTCTTGGCGGTCATGGCATCATTCGGCAGCGCTCCACGCGCAAGCCGGCTCCATCTGAATGGACGCAAGGCGGCGGCAACAGGCCAAACGCGCAGGCGTCGTTGAAATCGATAACTCGTTGGGAAGCTTGGGAGATCGGGACTTCAGCCCCGACCGGTGTCGGCGAAAATGGCGCCTTCTAGGCGCGGGTGCCCGACATAAACGAACGCGGGCGGTCGATCTGCGAAATCAGCATAGTCATGCAAATCCCCTCCGTCGGTTCGAGTGCTACAATGCGTAACCTATAAAGCGATCATGGCGAAATTGCAACAAGCGCAGCAGCATCGGCGCAACGATTTGCCGGACAGTGTTGCAGATGAGCCAGATTGCGCTCAGCGGGCCACCATCGCGTTGCCGGCCGCGGAGAAGTGATCGTCACCGACGATGTACAGGTGCTCATACCAATTCCTGTCGGCCTCGCTCGCCGCGAACAAGACCGAAAACAGGCTGATGAACGTCTTGCAGCGCTTCTCGCAGAAGTCGCGCCACAGCGCGGCCTGGCGGCTGTCGCGATCGCCCTGCGCGATCTGCTGCGCCCAGGGATAGACGACGATGGTGAGCGGAATGTTTCGCGCGGCCAGCATGTCGGCAAGCTTGCCCATGTTCTGCAGCGAATGCTCAATGCCGCCGTCGACGCCGCGCGGGGCGTAGTCACTGGCGAAGTCGTGGCCCGGCATCGTCCAGGCAATGCGGGATTGATCATTGGCAAGGGCGCTGCTGCGATTGCCGAGCAGGGACCGGATCGATCGCTTGATAAAGATGCGCAGCCGGTTGGTCACCACGAAGTGCTCGCTGAAGAAATCGGATTGGCCCGCCGCGATCCGCCTTCGAGCGATCGGGGCGCCATTTCATCGGACATCGACGGAAATCCATCCTGGGACGGTGGTTTTTCGGCTTCCCCGGGCGGACTGCACAGCATAAAAGGTCAGGGAATGAAACATCCAGCCGTCCCTCTCCCCGATAACTTACGACGTAAAGTTGAGAGAAAATGACTGACCGCGCTCGCCAGCAGACGGCCGCGTCGACCTTCGAGGCCTTTGAGCGCGACGAGCAGATCGTCGTCGGCTCCGACCGCTCGTTTGGGCTGGTGATGGCAGGCGCGTTTGCGCTTCTGACCGCGCTGAACGGCTGGCACGCCGGACGGATCTGGCCGTGGACGGCCGGGCTTGCGGCCATCTTCCTGGTCGCGGCCTTGCTGCGGCCGGCGCTGCTCAACCCGCTCAACCGCATCTGGCTCAAATTCGGCCTCTTGCTGCACAAGATCGTCAACCCCGTGATCATGGCGCTCTTGTTCTACGGCACGGTGCTGCCGACCGGCCTCGTGATGCGCGCGATGGGCAAGGATCTGCTGCGGCTGAAGCGAGAGCCGGATGCCGACAGCTACTGGATCGTGCGCGCGCCGCCGGGTCCGGCGCCGGACACGATGAAGGATCAGTTCTAGAGAGCACGAGAAGATGGATTTCCTGAACGAACTTTGGCGCTTCATGCGCGTGCGCAAGAAATTCTGGCTGCTGCCGATCCTGATCATGATGGTGGTGTTCGGCGGACTTGTCGTGCTCACCAAGGGTTCGGCGATCGCGCCGTTCATCTATACGCTGTTCTGATCGACGCGATATCGCAAGGCTGATGCGCATCCTCGGAATCTCCGCCTTCTATCACGACAGCGCCGCGGCGCTGATCGAGGACGGCCGCATCGTTGCCGCCGCGCAGGAAGAGCGCTTCACGCGGAAGAAGCATGACCCCGCCTTCCCGCACAACGCGATTACCTGGTGTCTTGCCGAAGCCGGCGTTTCAGCCGAAGCGCTGGATCACGTCGTGTTCTACGACAAGCCGTTTTTGAAATTCGAGCGACTGCTGGAAACCTATGTCGCGCTGGCGCCGCGCGGCTTTGCCTCCTTCAAGATGTCGATCCCGCTCTGGCTTAAGGAAAAGCTGTTCCAGAAGAGCCTGCTCACGGACGAACTGAAGAAGTTCGCGCCGGAGTTCGACCGCTCAAAGCTCCTGTTCTGCGAGCACCATCTGAGCCACGCGGCCTCGGCCTTCTACCTCTCGCCTTATGAAGACGCAGCCGTGCTCACCATGGACGGCGTCGGCGAATGGGCGACGACGTCCGCTGCCATCGGCAACGGCGGCAAGCTGGAAATCTTCCAGGAGATTCATTTCCCGCATTCGCTGGGCCTGCTGTATTCCGCCGCGACCTATTACACCGGCTTCAAGGTCAACTCCGGCGAATACAAGGTGATGGGGCTCGCGCCCTATGGCGAGCCGAAATACACACAACTCATTCTCGATCACCTTATCGACCTGAAGCCGGACGGCTCGTTCCGCCTCGACCTCTCCTATTTCGACTATTGCACCGGCTTCACCATGACGAACGAGCGGTTTGCAAAACTGTTCGGCCAGCCGGTGCGCAAACCCGATCAATTGCTGACGGCCTTTCATATGGATGTCGCCGCCTCGATCCAGGCGGTGCTGGACGAAGCGGTGCTGCGGATGACGCGCAGCCTCGCCAAGCAGACGGGCTCGCGCAATCTGTGCCTGGCCGGCGGCGTCGCGCTCAATTGCGTCGCCAACGGAAAAGTGCTGCGCGACGGCCATTTCGACAACATCTGGATCCAGCCCGCCGCGGGCGACGCCGGCGGCGCCGTGGGTGCTGCACTATCGGCCTATCACGGCTTTGCCGGCCAGCCGCGCAAGAGCAACGGCGCGGACGGCATGGCCGGCGCCTATCTCGGGCCGCAATATTCGCAAGACGAAATCGAGCGGAGGCTGACGGCGGCGAAGGCGAAATTCACCGTGCTCGACGAGGCCGCGATGATCGACGTGACGGCGCGCGCCCTGGCCGATCAGAAAGCCGTCGGCTGGTTCCAGGGCCGCATGGAGTTCGGTCCGCGCTCGCTCGGCGCGCGCTCGATCCTCGGCGATGCGCGCTCGCCCGGCATGCAGAAGAACCTCAATCTCAAGGTCAAGTATCGCGAAAGTTTCCGCCCCTTCGCGCCCGCCGTGCTGCGCGAGGACGTCGCCGAGTGGTTCGACCTGAAGTCCGACAGCCCGTATATGCTGATCGTCGCCGACGTCCGCGAGGATCGCCGCCGGCAGATGAGCGCGGAAGAACTGGCGCTGTTCGGCATCGACAAGCTGAACGTGTCACGCTCGGAAATCCCGGCGGTGACGCATGTCGATTACTCCGCCCGCATCCAGACCGTGCACCGCGACACCAATCCGCTGTTCCACCGCCTGCTGAGCCGCTTCAAGGAGCTGACCGGATGCCCCGTGCTGGTCAACACCAGCTTCAACGTGCGCGGCGAGCCGATCGTCTGCACGCCGGAGGACGCCTTCCGCTGCTTCATGGGCAACGAGCTCGACGTGCTCGTCGTCGGCCACTGCGTGCTGCAGAAGACCGAGCAGGATCCCGCGCTGAAGCAGGATTACAGTCAGGCCTTCGAGGCGGATTGAGCCTTTGTTGATCGATTTGCGCACAGCAGAGAAGCGGCCGTACGGATCGGCGCGCATATTGCGAAGTCGGCTTTACCGGTCGCACTTGCCTGCATCTTCTTGACCTAAGTCAACGTAGAGCTCGCAACGCATGTCTAACCTCTTTTGGGGGCTTTTGACTTAAGGAGAAAGCCCATGCGTATTGCGCTATTCTGGTCGGCAATTGCCGTTGCATCGACCGCTGCGGGAGCAGCGGCTGCGGCTGACAATCTCAAGGGGACTTACTCGCTTGTAGGTGCTCAAACTTGCCTGGTCGCACCGGCTGGGTTCAAGCAAGACAGCAAGGGAAACTTCACGATCCCCATCGGCGATACCAACCTCAGCCAGCTCACCACCGAAGGTCAGGTTATCTACCATGGTGATGGGACTGGTGAGGCGAGGCAGACGTTCGTGACCATTGTTCCGCCACCCAATCCTTATGGAGCGGCAGTAAGTGCGGGCACAGTCTCTTACTCGTTCACTTACGCCCCTGAGGGCGAGCACGCATATCGGATGGCCCTCAAGCCTGGCACCTTTCAGGGTATGCTGACTGCCGGGCCAAATGCGGGCCAGCAATTCTCAATAGAGGGAGAAAGCAGGCTATTCCGGGTCTCCGACGACCGAAAGAAGATTACGGTTGCGATCGACAAGCCATACGTCCAGAAAATCACCTTTTCGGGATCGCCTCAGCCCGTTCCACGAGTCTGCACGTCAATCAGTAACCAGTCGCTGGTCGACCAATCCACTACGGTGGGGACGAGCAGATAATCTGGCGAGTTGCAATTGGCTGATACGTCTTGTCCGTCGCAACATCGGCGCAAGCTGCAACGCTTGCGCCGATGCATCGGGCCAATACGCGCGAGATCTGACGCGATTCACCTGGGGCGCGGAGGAGCGCGCTCGATGTCTGCTCTACCGCTCGACAGCGGCGCGAAAGCGGACATCGATCCACATCCCCTAATGCCCCGGACCGCCGCCGCCGAGCACCTCGGGCGGCGGCGCTTTCAGCAGCAGCACCAGCAGGCTGAGGCCGAGATAGAAGATCGTCAGCAGGAAAAAGGCGTCGCCATAGCCCATCACGGCGGCCTGGCGATGCACGATCTGCGACAGTTGCTTCAGCGCCATCAGCGCAGAATCGCCCATGCCCTGCATTTTCTGCGTGAGCATGTTGAGCGTCTCGGTGGCGGTGGCATTGCCCCAGTTCACCCGCTCATGCAGCCGCGCGATGTGCAGGTCGGTGCGATCGTTGAGCACCTGGTTGATGACGGCAAGCCCGATCGCGCCGCCGAGGTTACGCATCAGGTTGAACAGGCCGGAGGCGTTCTTCACCCGCTCCGGCGGCAGCGTTCCCAGCGCAATGGTGTTGATCGGCACCATGGCGCACATCATGCCGGCGCCGCGCAGCACCTGCGGCAAAAACAGCTCCCAGAAATCGTAGTCCTTGGTGATCCACGTCATCTGGTAGGAGCCGAGCGCGAAGATGATCAGTCCGGCGGCGATGAGCACGCGCAGGTCGACGATCGTCATCAGCCGCCCGATGAAGGGAGCTACTAGGAACATGGTGATGCCGGAGACGAACATGGTCTCGCCGATCATCAGCGCGCTGTAGCCGCGCACTTCCGCCAGATAGCGCGGATACATGTAGGTCAGGCCATAGAGGCCGACGCCGATGAAAAGCGCGATCAGGCAGCCGATGCCGAAATTGCGGTCGGCGAATGTGGTGAGGTCGACGATCGGCTCCTTCGCCGTGAACACGCGCCAGAAGAAGGCAATCGCCGAGAGGGCGCAAATGGCCGCGCAGACCGCGATCGAGGTGTCCTGCAGCCATTCATAGCGCGGCCCCTCCTCCAGCACATATTCCAACGTGCCGAGGAAGCCGGCCATGAACAAGAGGCCCCACCAGTCGAAATGCTCGAGAAGCTCGAACTGCGGCCGGTCGAAATCGCACAGGATCAGCACGCCGACGGTGATGAGGATGCCCGGCACGATATTGATGAAGAACAGCCAGTGCCACGACATCCAGTCGGTGATGAGGCCGCCGACCGTGGGTCCGATGGTCGGCGCCAGCGTTGCGACCAGGCCGATGATGGGACCCACGATGTAGAACTTTGAGCGCGGGAACACCGTGTAAGCCGAAGCGAACACCGTCGGAATCATTCCGGCGCCCAAGAATCCCTGGATCGCGCGCCAGATGATCATCTGCTCCAACGTGGAGGCGAAGCCGCAGAAGAAGCTCGCGATGGTGAAGCCGGAAGCCGAGATCGCGAACAACAGCCGCGTGCCGAGCGCGCGCGACATGAAACCGGACAGGGGAATCGCGATCACCTCGGCGATCAGGTAGGACGTCTGCACCCAGGCCACTTCGCTCTGGCTCGCCGAAAGGCCGGCCTGGATTTCGTTGAGCGAGGCCGCAACGATCTGGATGTCCAGGATGGACATGAACATCCCGAACACCATGATGAGGAACGTGAACAGCCGCCTTGGCGGAATCCGGTCGGACGCCATTGCGGGGTTCATCATTGCAGGCGTTGCAGTGGTGGCGTCAGCCATGGCCCGCCCCGACCCCAGGTTTACTTCGGATGCGTCGCGTCGGATGCGTCGAGATCGGCCTCGTCGTCGGCACCATGCGCGCCTTCGCGGGTATCGACTGTCGTGTAGACGGACATGCCGGCGCGCAGCAGGTGTTGCTTCGCCACGCTCTTGGGCACGCGGATGCGCACCGGCACGCGCTGCACGATCTTGGTGAAATTGCCGGTGGCGTTATCCGGCGGCAGCAGCGTGAACACCGAGCCGGCGCCTGCCGAAATGCTGTCGACGACGCCCTTGAACTTGCGGAAGCCGTAGGCGTCGACCTTGATCGTCACCGGCTGGCCGGGACGGATGCGCCGCAGCTGCGTTTCCTTGTAGTTGGCGTCGATGAAGACCTCGTCGAGCGGCACGACGTTGCCGAGCCGCTGGCCGGCCTGGATCATGTCGCCGACATTGACGAGGCGATTGGAGAACAGCCCGTCGACCGGCGCGCGCACATAGGTGAAATCGAGGTCGCGCTCGGCCTTGGCGAGCGCGGTCTGCAGTTCCGCAAGCTGCGCGCGCGCCTCGTTCTGCTGCGCCTTGGTCACCTCGACATTGTCGCGCGCGGCGTCGAAGGCGGCCTGCGCGGACCGCACGGCGGCGGCGCCCTGGTCGCGGCTTGCCTCGGAGACCTCATAGGTGGCGCGTGACGCAAAGCCCTTGGTATTGAGCGCCTGCTGGCGCTCGAAATCGAGCCCGGCGCGCTTCAAGACCGCTTCCGCCGAGACGAGCTGGGCCTTGGCCTGCTCGACGGCGCTTTCCAGCGCGATGACCTGACGGCCGATGCGGTCGATGGTCGCCTGCTGGGTCGCGATTTTCGTGCGCGCGGAATCCACGGCAATTCGGTAGTCGCCATCGTCGATGCGGAAGATGACGTCGCCCTTTTTCACGATGCTGTTGTCGGCCGGCGCGACCGAGGTGATGTGGCCGGCGACGCGCGCGCCTAACATCGTGTTGTTGGCGCGCACATAGGCATCGTCGGTCGAAACATAGAAGCGGCCGATAAAGACGAAATAGACGGCGTAGCTGGCAGCGGCGAGCGCGAGCAGGCCGACAAGGCCCATCGCCACGAATTTGCGCTTGCCCGGTTTCGGCGCGTCCGCCGCGGCTGGCTTCGCGGCCGCAGGCGCATGCGGCGTCTCGGGCGAAACACGCCTGGTCTCGTCGCTGACATGACTGCGAAGCTGTTCGCCAGGGCCCGATGGCGTATGGCCAGCAGCGTCGCCTCCCGCGGTGTCGGCGTTGGGCCGGATCACGCGGGCGGCCTGGTCTCTCGTCGCGGCCATTGCGGCCTCCTCACAAAGGGTGTCGCGGCGCTGACCAAAGCCCAAACGGACCTCTGCCACGTTGCCGAAGTTCAAATTACCATTGACCGAACGGTTCGGTCAATCTAGGTTGGTATGGGATGGAACATAAGGCCAAAACCGCAGCGAGCCCTTTCGCAGCCGCGAAATCTTTCCCGGAAGCCTAAACCAATGGTTGCAATCCATCCAGAGCAGCATCCGACTTCCGGCGAAGAGGCAAGCGCCAAGCGCCGCCAGATTCTCGACGGCGCGCGCAAGGTGTTCATGGATCTCGGCTTTGACGGCGCCAGCATGGGCGAGATCGCGCGCGCCGCCGGCGTCTCCAAGGGCACCCTTTATGTCTACTTCGCCGACAAGTACCACCTGTTCGAGGCGATCCTCGAGGAGGAGCAGAACGAGCAGGGCAAGAGCGCCTTCAATTTCGATTCCGCCCGCGACATCGAAACCATGCTGCGCGAATTCGGCCGCGCCTATATCGGCATGCTGTGCCGTCCCGGCGGCGGCTCGGCGATCCGCACCGTGATGGCGATTGCCGAACGCATGCCTGAAGTGGGCCGGCGTTTTTACGAGAACGTGCTCGATCTGAACATCACGCGGCTGGCCGCCTATCTCGAGACGCATGTGAGAACAGGCGACCTCGCGATTCCAGACTGCCGGTTGGCTGCCTCGCAATTCATGATGATGTGCCAGGCCGGCCTGTTCCTGCCCTTCGTCTTCCAGGCGGAGCCCGCGCCCTCGCCCGCCCGCATCAACGAGGTGGCGGAGAGCGCGGTGCGGATGTTTTTGGCGGCGTATCGCGCCAAGACGTGAGCGCGGGAAGGCCAACCCCGTCATTGCGAGCCACCCGGTCGGCGCGAAGCGCCGCCGGATGACAGGCTCCGCGAAGCAATCCATCGCGCAGCAAGCGGATAAGTGGATTGCTTCGTCGCTATCGCTCCTCGCAATGACGGCGCGTTCCCCCCTCGGCTTACAGCTTCAGCCTGATCGTCCAGGTACGCGACGTGTCGCTGTCGCAATCGAACTGCACGCCCTCGATGTTGTTATTGGGCAGCGTGCCGCCGGCAATGGTGACGCACTTGCCGGTCTGCACGTTGCTGATCTGGGTGACGCCGCTGCCGGTCACGTCGCTGATCCGCCAGGTCCGCGAGGGATGACTGTCGCAATCGAACTGCAGCGCGACCACGTTGTTGTCGGTGCTGAGGCCGCCTGCGATGGTCAGGCACTTGCCGGTCTGCACGTTCCGGATCTGGTAGACGGAGCCGCCGCCGATCTCGCGCAGCGTCCAGCGGCGCGACGGGTGGCTGTCGCAGTCGAACTGCACGGTATGGACGTTGTTCTCGGTGCTGACACCGCCGGCGATGGTCAGGCACTTGCCGGTCTTGCCGTTGACGAGCATGACCTCGTTGAGCACCGGAGCGGCCTGTGTGACACCGGATCCGGCGACGCAGAGCCCGATCACGAACAGGCTTGACGCGACGAGGCCGGCGGCTTTGGCGCGATCGAAGGCAATCATGGGTCTCTCCCTTGTGAGGGACAGATGTGAGAACAATTCCCGACAAGCTGCCCTGCCCCGATGGCTATCGCGATTCCGCTCGCCAGGTTGTGAACTGACCAACATGCGACCTTAGATCACCGGAAGTTGAGGGACGCGGCGGAATGGCACAGCCTTCCACACGAAACCGTCATTTGACACTTTGGCTTTGAGTGTCAAATTCGTCAAATGAGCCCGCGCGACCGCATTCTTCAGGCTGCGATGACGGTGTTCCGCCGCCACGGTTTCCGCCGTTCTTCGATCGAGGAGACGGCAGAGGCCGCCGGGCTGACGCGGCAGGCTCTCTATCATCACTTCAAGTCCAAGGAGGCGCTGTTCCGCGCCGTGATCGAGCGCGTACATGATGGTGCGCTCGCCGACGGCGCCGATGCCGCCACCCGCGCAGAAGCCGCAAGCGGAACACTCGCCGATATCATCGTTGCGCAAGTTACCGCGAGGCTGAAAGCCTTCGTCGCCTCCTTCGATGGCTCGCCGCATGTGGAGGAGCTGTTCTCGGAGCATCTGAACCATGCGCGCGACCTCTATCAGCATTACGCAGCGCTGCATGACGCGCAGGTCGCGGCCACCATCGAGCGCACCATCAAGCGTCAGAAGCTCGCGCTCGCGCCCGGCATGACCGCAGCGAAACTCGCGCGTTACGTCGAGCTGGCCGTCACCGGCACGAAATCCGCTTACCCCTCGATGCGCCCTGCCGACGCTTTTCTGCGCGATGCCGAGGCGATGCTGCGCACGTTGATCGCGGGCGCCATAGCGCCGTCGAACCCGAAGAAGCCAAGCCCATCCGCCCGTCCCGTCCGCCGCAAAGCAGGAGCCCGGAAATGAGCACCATGACGATCAACGGCAGATCCGCCGCCCTTCCCGAGGATCGCGATGCGCTTCTGGTCGACGTCATCAGGGACCGGCTTGACCTCACCGGCACCAAGCTCGTGTGCGGCTCTGGCGTCTGCGGCGCCTGCACGGTGCTGCTCGACGGCGCGCCGGTGGCGAGTTGTCTTTTGCCCGCGCAGGCTGCCGCCGGAAAAAGCGTGACCACGGTCGAGGGCATCGCCGCGGCCGATTTGCATCCGGTCCAGAAAGCCTTCATGGCGCACGACGCGCTGCAATGCGGCTTCTGCACGCCGGGCTTCATCGTCGAGGCGACGGCGTTTTTCGACCGCTGGCGTGCGGCGAACGGCACGGCCACTCCTTCGCGCGAGGAGATCGGTGCGGCATTGTCGGGACATCTCTGCCGCTGCGGCGCCTATGACGGCATCTTCAATGCGGTCGCCGCCGCCTGCGCGGGACAGTTCGACGGCCTCACCGTGCAGCCGCCGCGCGTCGAGGCGCCCGCCAAGGTGACGGGCGCGGCGAAGTACACCGTCGACATCAGGCATGACGGCCAGCTCGAAGGCGTCATCCTTCGCTCCAGGCTGGCGCATGCGAAAATCACCGACATCGATCTCAAGCCGGCACTTGCCATTCCGGGCGTCGCCGCCGCAGTCTCGCTGCTGGGCGAGGATGGCGTGGTGCGCTTCGTCGGCGCGCCGATTGCGGCGGTCGCGGCAATTGACCGCAAGACCGCGCTGGCCGCGATCGAGGCGACCAAACTGTCAAGCCAGCCCATACCGGCGGTGGTCGGACTTGACGATGCCCGCAAGGCAGACGCCGCCGTCGTGTTCGACAGGTCGAACCGCAAGCAGGCCGGCAACGTCTCCGAAGGTGCCGGCGGACCTGCGCCGTGGAAGGGAAACCTGCGCGGGCCCTCGGCGGCGTTCTCGCAGAAAGCAAAAAGGGCGCGCAACTGGATCGGCGGCGCGCGCGAGGCCAGCGATCCGCTGCTGGTCGAGGCAACGTTCCGCACCGCCACGCAGCAGCACTCATGTCTCGAGCCGCATGCCGCGGTGGCGCGCTTCGATGGCGACCGCCTCACCGTGCATGTCTCGACGCAGGCGGTGTTTCATCTCGCCGAGCTGATCGCCAAGCGCTTTGCCATTGCGCATGACAAGGTGCGCGTCATCGCCGATCACGTCGGCGGCGGTTTTGGCTCGAAGGCGAGCCTCGGCACCGAGACGACGGCGGCGATCGAGCTTGCGCGCGCCGCAAAGGCGCCGGTGCGGGTCGTGTTCGACCGGCATGAAGAACTTTCCGTCACCGGCTACCGGCCAGCGGCCGAGATGAAGATCGCGCTGCTGCCTTCCGCCGACGGAGCGCTGAAGGCGCTGACGTTCAACGCCTATGCGGATACCGGCGCGGCGACCAACTCGACACTCGCGGGGCTCGCGCGCCTGATCTATCCGGCCGAAGCGAAAGAGCTCGCCGATTTCGACGTGATCAGCAATCTGCCGCCGGGCGCGCCGTTCCGCGGGCCCGGCGGCCCGCCGATGGCCTTCGCGCTCGAGCAGGCCGTCGATGAAGCGGCGCTGCGGATGAAGGTCGATCCGATTGCCTTGCGCAAGCGATGGGACCCCAACCCCAACCGGCAGCGGCTCTATGATTGGGCATCCGCTCTCGATATCTGGCGCAACAGGCAGAACCGCGCACCGCAGACCGGCCGCTATCGCCGCGGCGTCGGCGTCGCCAGCGGGTTCTGGCTCTATATCTGGCAGCCCGGCTCCAGCATCGAAGTCGCCGTCAGGAACGGCCGGCTGATCGCCAGCACGTCGACACAGGACATCGGCCAGGGCAGCCGCACCGTCATCGCCAACACCGTCGCCCACGAGTTCGGTCTCGAGCCGCATGAGGTGGAAGTGCGGATCGGCGATTCCCGTCTGCCGGAGGGACCGGGCGCCGGCGGCAGCCGCACCACAGCATCGGTGATCCCGCCGACGCTGATCGCCGTGCAGAAGCTGAAGGCTGCGATCGAGCGCAGCGCGAAGCAGAAGCCCGCCCCCGGTTCGAACGCGCCTTGGCGCGAGCTGCTCGCGGCCTCACCCGATCTTTCCGCCTCCGGCGTGCGCCCGGAAGATGCCAGGCCCACCGCATCAAATGTGCGTTCGCCTCTCAGAGACGCCGGCTTCATCGGCATCATCTTCGGCTGGATGATGCGGCGCTTCTCGAACCTTGCCATCGGCGCCGGTGTGCCGAGCTCGGTGCAGGTGGTGGAGGTCGAGGTCGACACCTGGCTCGGCCATGTCCGCGTGCTCAGCGTTCACACCGGCCTTGCCGTGGGCAAGATCGCAGCCCCCGCGCTGGCGCGCAGCCAGGCGACCGGCTCGGTGATCCAGGGCATCGGCTATGCGCTCTATGAGGCGCGCGAGACCGATGCCAGGAGCGGCCATGTGCTGACCTCAGGCATGGAGGACTATCGCATTCCCGGCATCGCCGACACGCCCGATATCGACGTGCATTTCGACGAAGCCGGTTTCGATCACGTGATGGGCGGCAGCGTCGGCATCGGCGAGGTCGCCACCGTGCCGACATCTCCGGCAATCGCCAACGCCATTTGCAACGCAATCGGCATCCGGCCGACGGAAACGCCGATCACGCCGGCGCGCATTGTCGCCGCCCTCAACGCAAGGAGCGCAGCATGAGCGCATCAGCCAGCATTGCCCCGGCACCCGAATTCCGCGCCGCCGGCACCGACCTTTCCGAACGCCGCCGCACCGGCGTGTCGAAAGGTCCGATCATCGATCTCGTGCTGCCGGGCGATGACGGCATCGGCTGGGGCGCAGACGGCGCCGCCACCATCGGCGCGTTCGCAACCATCGCTGATATTGCGGCAGACAGGCGGATCAAGGACGCCTATCCCGGGCTCGCCGCCACCGCCGCTGGGCTCGCCACGCCGCAGATCCGTCACCTCGCCACGTTAGGGGGTAATCTCGCCCAGCGCTCGCGCTGCTGGTACTTTCGCAATCCGCACATCGCCTGCCTGAAGAAGGGCGGCAGCGACTGCCCGGCACGGTCAGGCAATCATCTCTACAGCGTCGCCTTCGATCTCGGGCCGTGTGTCGCGCCGCATCCTTCCTCGACGGCGGTGGCGCTGCTCGCTTATGAAGCGACCGTAACCACCGATCGCCGCAAGGCAATCTCCATTGCAGAATTGCTTGGCGATCCCTCCGACGGCCGCGCCGATCATGCGCTGCAATCGGGCGAGACGATCCGCAGCGTTGCGCTGTCAGCTCCGCTCGGCGGCGAACGCGCACGCTACAAGCGCGCGATCAGCCGGAGCTATGCGGAGTGGCCGCTGGTCGAGGTCTGCGCCCGCGCCGTGATCGCGGATGGTGCATTCAAGTCCGTGCGCCTCGCCGCGGGCGGCATCGCGCCCAGACCGCTGCGCTTGAGGACATCGGAAGCGGCACTCGAGGGCCGTCCGCCAACGGAAGCTGTCATCGCCAACGCGGCGAAGCTCGCCGCCGATGGCGCAAAGCCGCTGCCGATGACCGGCTACAAGCTGGAACTGTTGAATGGACTCGTGCGCGATCTGCTGACGCAAATCGCAGCGTAAGTTTCCCGTGTGATCCACCACACGCGGTCGCCCCGGCGAAGGCCGGGGCCCATACGCCGTGAGCTATGGAAAGGGCACGCGGGGAGACGGCTTGTCTCACCAAACGACAGCCGTGGTTATGGGCCCCGGCCTTCGCCGGGGCGACGAACAGCGTCATTCGTCCGCGAACTCGTCTTCCTCGTTGACCTTGCCCGCCCTGCGCGACGAAACGGACTTCCTGCCGCCGATCGAACCCGTGATCCAGGAATCGCGCGCATAGGGATTGCGCTGGCCTGCGCGCGCGGCGATTTGCTCGCCGGAGACGGCGGCGGGCTGGCAGATGACGCGCCCGCTTGAGCGGCGCATCAGGTCGACGTGGAAATGATCGGCGTGCTGTGGATTCGAGCCCGGCGCCAGCACGGTGTTGAAGAGCTGGCAGGCCCCGCCCTGGACGTCGCGCAAAAATCCCTGCTCCTCGGGCAGGCCGCGCCAGCCGTCCTTCACCGTGATGCGCCGTCCGTCGGCAAGCGTGAAGCCGGCAATGTCGAGCGCATTGCCGAAGGCGTGCTCGGAGATGTGCGCGTGCGGATTGCCGTTCATGCCGCGGCATGAGTAAGCGGAGATCTGCTTGATCTCGACCACGCGCACGCCAAACCAGCGCTGTGCGGCCGGCTGCACCGACTCGGCAAACCAGCGGTCGAGCACCGAGACGATCGGGCAGGCCAGCGTCGCGGTTGGCTTCACCGAGACCGGACCCACGGCGCCGACGGGATCGCCGCGCGTCGGGCCAAGCCGCGGCAGATCTTGTCGCTGGAAATCCTGCCGTTGCGAGTAAGGCGCGCCCGCACGCGGCGGATAGGAGGGCGCGTTCGCATAAGGCGCACGCGACGGCACGCCTTCCGCTGGAAGATCGACCTCTTCGTCCTGCTGCACGACGCCGGGCGGCGAAAGCGAGATCGGCCCGTTCGACGGTGCGGCGTAGGTCGGCTGACGCGGCGCGTTGTTCGAATAGGGGTTCGGGTAATTTTGTGCGGGCGGATAGTTTTGCGGCGCGGGCCGCGCAACTGGCCAGCGCGGCTGGTTGCCGATCGGGGCCGGCGGCCGAAGATCGTCGGCAAAGCCGAAAGTCGAAGAACCTTCGCCGAGCAATGCGATTTTCAGCGGATAATCCGCCCCGCACGCGCCGGGGCCGGAGATCGGTTCGACGCGAACGCGATCCGGTCCTTCCTTCACCGCCCCGGATTTCAGGCACGCGACTTCCGCCTCGGCCCGCCATGGCTCACGCTCGGCCTGGAAGAATCCACGCCCGCAGCCTGCCAGCGAAACAAGGACAAGGGAGCCGACGAGATACAAACGAACTCCACGCGTCATCCGCGCAAGTTCGACGAATTTATTTAACGACTCTTCAACGCGTTGATTTCACGAGTTTTTAACCACGTCGGCCGTCGGTTCCGGCTGTGGAGAAGTCGGATAGACAGGAATCCTGACTTTTTTTGAGCGGGAACCTCTTGCTACCCTTTGATGTTAATGCGGTCACGACGTAAATCAGGGAGCCTTCCATGACTTTCGTCAGCAGACTGAGCGTGGTCACCGCGTATGTCGCCCTCGCGTTCGTTGGCGCCATCGTGCTCGGCGTGTTCTAGCTCTCCCCTGCCCGACTCGCAGCAGGTTTAGACTCAATGGCCCGGCCCGCCTCCTACTGCCGGGCTTTTTCATGTTCTCATCCTTCTTTCGTCATGGCCGGACTTGTCCCGGCCATCCACGCCTTGCTTGCGTGATAGAGGCAAAGACGTGAATACGCGGCCCCCGTCTCCGCCAAGGCTACGCCGCGCAACGAGTTCACTCGGCGGGCGAAGCTTCAGCGAAGGCGGCACGGCCGGGCATGACGGCCTAAATCCCACGACCTGCTCGTTGTCTGAGAGACTCAACTACGCGGTTCCTGCGCGAGCTGATGCGATGTCATCATCGGCTTCGACGTGATGCGCGTCCAGTTATTGCCGTTGCAGAAGAACCGGCCGAAGGCGCAGGCCTCGACGCGCAGCGTGTTCGGCCCCCGCAGGCGCATTGTGCCGTAATAGACGTCGCCCGAATCCTTGCTGTGGACGCTGCCGCTCCACTGCTCGTCCGATTTCGATTTCATGTTGGTCAGGATGACTTCGCCCTTCTCGCTCTCGCCTTCCCTGATGGCATAGCCGCACAGCACGCGGCCGCATGCGGCGATGCGTACCATGCCCTTGCCTTCGGTCTGCCAGTCGCCGATCGGAGAATCGATGGGATCTTGCTGATGCAGGACGTTAAGCGCCGGCGGTGCCGGCCGAACGCTTTCGTCCGGTTTGCTGGCGGGAGGCATCGTGCAGGGCTGCGTGACTGTTGCCGGCTGGACCTGTGGCACCGGAGGCAGCGGTGGAGCGACCTCCTGTGTCGTCGTTGCCGCGGGCCTGTAGACGGCAAGCGATACCGGTTGAGGAGCGGGCGCAACGACCGGCTTCGGTGCGGGCGGCGCTGATTGCTGAACAGGCGCGGGCGCGGGCGCAGGAGGCGGCGCGACTTGCGCAGGCGGCCGCGATGTCACGGCATTGTGCGTGTCGTCGTCGCGTTGCCTACGGGGTTCATTGGCGCCGGGAGTCGAGACGGAGGCGCAGGAGGACGAACGGCAATCGCGCGGCGCCTCGATGCGGATGCGATGGCCTCCGACCGAGAACGAAATCGTGCCCGCCTGCGCCGATGAGATGGCCATCGTCAGCACGATGAGCGCGCAAAGTCGTTTCATCGGACCCTCCCGAGCGATGGCGAAACTCTGGCGGGAACCGGCCCGGTTTGAATGTGATTCAAATCACCTCGCCACCGCAAAGCCCCCGATTGTGACGAACGTCACTGAGGGACGGCACGACCGAGCCTAGTGTCCGGCCATCGCATTCAAGCCCCCAGGAGGCTCACATGAACAAGCTCGTTTTCGCCGCCGCCACGGCGCTGCTGCTCGCGACCACCTCTGCCCAGGCTGGCAGCGGCCTTTCCTTCGAGATCGACGGCCAGCGCGTTCGCATCGAATCGCCGCGCGGCTGCAGCTCGCTGTCGTGCATCACCATCTCGGCGCCCGGCTACAAGGGCAAGCTCGGCAATATCGATCTGAAGGGTTTTGGCTCGAAGGACAACGGCGACGACGTGTCCACGCCGGCGCCCGCGACCACGACCACCACGACCACCACCACGGCTCCGGCCACGACGACTGCGCCTGCGCCTGCTCCTGCTCCGGTTGCCGCGGCTCCCACAGCGTCGGATGCGGCTGCTCCGGCTCCGGCCCCTGTCGCTGCTGCGACCGCGCCTGTCACCAACGACATCGCGCCGGCGCCCCCTGCTGCCCCGGCTCCCGCTCCAGCGCCTGTCGCCGCTGCGCCTGCGCCCGTCGCGGCCGCGCCGGTTGTCGCTGCCAACTCGCCGGTCGGCGTGTGGGCGACCGAGGAGAACAAGGGCAATGTGCGCATCGAGCAGTGCGGCACCAATCTGTGCGGCTACGCGGTCAAGACCAACGAGCGGATCCTGATCAACATGAAGCCGTCCGACAGCAAGTGGGTCGGCCGCATTCACGATCCGAACTCCGGCCGCAACTACGACTCGACGATCGCGATGCGCGGCCCGAACGCGCTGCGTGTCCAGGGTTGCGCCTTCGGCGGCATGTTCTGCGGCGGCCAGACCTGGAAGCGCGTCAGTTAATAAATTCTAAACATAGCGCTCCGTCATTCCGGGGCGCACGAAGTGCGAACCCGGAATCTCGAGATTCCGGGTTCGATGCTGCGCATCGCCCCGGAATGACTCCTCATGGCACAATGAAACAATTCTTGCCGCCGACGAAACAATTTCGCCCCTTCGACGAAAAACTCCGGAAACGGCCGCCGCCTATCTTGGTGTCGAACGAGAGACGTCGGGCGACGCATCTCGGGGCGCACACCTCAAGGGGACTTCCATGACATCCACCGGTTCGGTTTTCCGCGGCAGCAAATTCGTTGCCGCGACGGTTCTGGCTTTCGGCCTGATGACGACGGCTTGCTTTGCCTACACCCAGGAGCAGCAGCAGCTCTGCACGGGCGATGCGATGCGGCTCTGCAGCAGCGAGATCCCCGACGTCGATCGCGTCACCGCCTGCATGATCGCGAAGCAGTCGCAGCTCTCCGACGGCTGCAAATCGGTCTTCCGCAAGATGGATACCGCACCGACTCCGGTGAACTACCCGGCAACCGGCAAACCGCACCAGCCGCTCAAGATCGCTCCAATCAAGCGCGGCTGACATTTTCCGCTACCATATTCAAGCGCCGCGTCTTGCCGATGCGGCGCTTGATCGTTTTTCCGGACCATGACAACAACGGCCCATTCATTCGGCGTTCAGCCGAGACCGGCTGAAATCGCATCTGGAAATTTGCCTGCCTTTCTCGTGTCCCGCCTGGTCTGGAATTCCCCTTTGTGATGCGGCGCAGCCTGTCATTCGCGCTTCTGCTGCTGGTCGGGCTTGCGTTCGCCGATGTTGCGCGCGCGCAATCGAGTCAAGTGCAGATCACGCAGGCCCAACCGGGGCCGCCGATCCAGACGCCCGCCGGCGCTGCACCTTTGCCCACCGCGCCCGCGCCAACGCAGGCGGCCGATAAGCCGGCTACCGATGCGCAAGACGTGGAAGAGCCGATCGGCAATGTCGCAAGCCTCAGCGGCAAGGCCAGCGTCACCCGCAATGACAAGTCGATTTCGCTTTCGCTCAAGGACGACATCTATCTCAACGACGTCGTGCAGACCTCGGCGAGCTCGGCGCTCGGCATCACCTTCAGCGACGGCACCACCTTCAACCTCAAGGCCAGTTCAAAGATCACCATCGACGAATTCGTCTATGAAGAGGGCGGCAAGAGCAACAAGGGCCTGTTCGACGTCGCCAAGGGCACCGTCGCGTTCGTCGCCGCGCAAGTCGCCAAGACCGGCGACATGCAGATCACCACGCCGACGGCGACGCTGGGCATTCGCGGCACGTCCGGCCTTGTCGAGGTGCCGGCGGGCACCACCGCGGCCAGCGCCACCAACAACGTCAACATCAAGCTCTATCCCGATGCCGATGGCCGCGTCGGCCGCATCGAGGTCAATGACCGCGCTGGGGCGCGGCTCGGCTTTCTGAGCCAGGGCGCCAGCGGCTTCACCATCCGGCCCGGGGTCGGCGGCGCGCGCTTTGCCGCCGTGCCGATCGCCATCACGCCGCAGATGATGCAGCGCGACCAGGGATTCGTGCGCCTGGTGCAGTCGACCCAGACGCTTGGCCGCCGCGTGTTCGATCAGCAGCGCGCCTTCCGCCGCGCCAATCCCGGCTTCCTCAATCCGAACCGGCCGATCCGTCAGGGCGGCCAGTTCAGGCAGAACGGCTTGCCCGGCCAGAACCGGCCCGGCCAACCGCAGCAACCGGGCCTCCGTCCGGGCCAGCAACAGCCGGGCGCGCCGGGCCGGCAAGGCCTGCAACAACCCGGCTCACCGCCGCAGACAGGTCAGCGGCCAACTCGGCCGGGCCAGCCCGGTCAGCCCAACCGCCAACAGGGCGGACAGCAAACCGGGCAGCCGCCGGCCGGATCGCAACGTCCTGGTATTCCGCCGCGGCCGGGCCAGATCCCGCGCGCCGGCGCGCCCGGACAAGTCGGTTCGCCCGCCGGCGCTCCGCAGCAAGGTGCACCTGCAGGTCAACCGAGACCGGGCGGCCCCGCCGGCGTGCCGCCGGTGAATCAGCCGCGCCTGCAACAGCCGGGCGGTCCGCAACCGCCGCCGCAGCAGGGTGGCCAGTTCAGGCAAGGCGGCGTGCCGGGATTGCGACAGGGCGGACTTCCCGGCCGGCCGGCGCTGCAACTGCCGCGGCGGCCCGCGCCGGTGCAGGCGCCGCCGAAGGACAAGAAGCGGCCGAATTACCTGCGCTGACCCGGCGGACAACGACCCAGCGGACACCAGGAAATATGTCGTCGGCGCGTTCGGCGACGAAACAAAGGGTTAATGCGACGAAACCATTTTGGCGGTTTCGTGCAAACGTCCCGAAACGGTTCATCTGTATTGCTGAGCCCAACGACGCACCGGGGACTGGTGCGCAGGGCGCAATAACAGGGGACGACAATGTTCAACTCAGCCAAGCTGAATGCCAAGCTCGTTGCCGCCACGCTGGGCGCGCTGACGATCGGCACGCTTGCCCTCACCTCTTCCGCCGCGGCCGCTCCCTTGCCGCTGTTTCCGTTCTTCGCTCCGCAGCAGCAGCAGTATGCGCCGCCTCCGGTGCAGGCCGCGCCGGATGACGAAGACGCCGCCGGTCCGCACGAGTTGCCCGCGCGCCTGAAGCGCCAGGTCGTCAACTATCCGACCCGCGAAGCGCCCGGCACGATCATCATCGATACGCCGAACACCTATCTCTATCTGATCATGGGTAACGGCCAGGCGATGCGTTACGGCATCGGCGTCGGCCGCGAAGGTTTCACCTGGTCGGGCACGCAGACTATCGCCAAGAAGGCGGAATGGCCGGATTGGACTCCGCCGCCGGAGATGATCGCCCGCCAGCCTTATCTGCCGCGCCACATGGCCGGCGGCCCCGGCAACCCGCTCGGCGCCCGCGCCATGTATCTCGGCGGCACCATCTACCGCATCCACGGCACCAACGCGCCGCACACGATCGGCACGCGCGTGTCCTCCGGCTGCCTGCGTCTGGTCAACGAGGACGTGATCGCTCTCTACAACCGCGTTCACGTCGGCACCAAGGTGATCGTGCTGCCGATGGACCGCCGCGCCGACAATGCGAGCGACAAGCGCAGCTGATCCTTCCAATTCCGTTGATGAAAATGGCGCCCTCGCGGCGCCATTTTGTTTTGGCGGCCATTCTCGTCATGGCCGGGTTTGTTTCTCCAGATCGCGCCTCGGCGCGCTTTGGCTATCTCCTGCGCACGGAAATCGCGATTGCCCGGATCTCGTCAAGAAGCGCGCCCGCCCGATCGGCGACCTTCTGCCCACCTTCGACATCGCCTCGTACATATAACGGGCGCACATCCTCGATTTCGGCAAGTTTTCCGATGAGGTCTTCGTTGGCTGCCGCGTAGCGTCGATATTCATTCACGGTCAGCATGTATGAATGCAGGATATCGTTCGTATCGGCGCTCACTCCCAGATCATGATATGCCCCGTTGACCCAGTGGGTGGCCGCCAGCATCACGCCCTCGATCCGAATTTCGTGATCCTCAGGCCGGCACTTCTTCAACGAGCGTTCGATCCGGAGCGCCTTTTCTTGATGCTTGTCGGTATTCACTGTTTCTTCTCCGAGAGTCTGCGCTCGAGCATGGCAACGCATGTTCCGTAAGCTTTCTCGCAAGTCGAGATAACGTTGGCATCAATGGTCATATCGCCACGGGTGCAGGGATCGCGGAAATGCTCGATCTGTTCCATGCTTTTCATCATCTCGGAAATATCGGCGGGGACAGGTCCGGGAATCGGCGGGCGGCCCACATGCAGAACATCGCCTGATGATTTCAGGACAGGCTTGAACTCCTTGCCCTTGTCGGAAGCAGGTACGTAGTAGACACCGGGTTGAGAAGGAAACGCCCTCTCTCCCGGCGTAATCCCCGCATGATGCAACGCAGCGTTCACGGCGTTGGTGCCGGCCGTCATCGTACTCCAAAACCAGAGTTCGAAATCCGATTCCGGATCGAGCCGTTTGCGCAAATCCTCCAATCGTTTGATCTTGTCTACATGACCTTCGATGTTCATCCCGCCTCTCCCACTTCTGCAAAGGATACGCCGGTTCTTTCTCCCAACGCGCTGAGCTCGGCCGTGATCGCCGGAGAGTAGGAAAGGCCTTGGATACGCCGCAGGCTTTCCAGCCGCTGACCCTGCGCACCGGGAATTCGTGCGTTTTCTCCGCCGGCCCGGTCATAAAAACCGATCCAATGCTGCATGTAAGCAAGAAACGCCGATTTATCGTCGAGCAGCTCCGGATTCAGAAATAGAAAAAACGCGCTTTGACGCGGCATCGCGCCACCGGACGGCATGGCCATGGTAGGAGACAGATTTGACGGAGCGCTCGCCGCCAAAGCTGCGGACAGGCATTCCATCATCATGGCGATTGCCATTCCCTTATAACCGCCCGCAGGCTGCAACATTCCGTCCGCAGCAAGCGCTGCGTCAGTTGTGGGCTCTCCGTCCGCGGTCAATGCCCACTCGATCGGGATGGGCTGCTTTTCGCGAGCGGCGAGCAGAATGTGACCGCGTGCCGCGACGCTGCATGCCATATCCACAACGAGTGGCGGCAATCCCTCCCCCACCGGGGCGGCAAAGGCGAACGGGTTGTGGCCGAGTGCGCGCTCCTTGAAACCGGCCAATCCGAGGAGTGGCGGGGTCCGTTGACCCATGAAGCAGATGTGGCCATTTTCAGCAGCGGCAAGCGCAATGATGCCGAGTGCGCCAAGGTGTCCTGTCTCACGCAGACTGACCCACAGCAATGGTTCCCGAGCAAGGAAGGCCGACGCCTCCTCAACCACCCGTTGGCCGGCGACCTGACCCAGCGCACCGTCGGCATCAACATTCCACGCGTGCCCATTGCGTTCAAAATGAATCTGCGCCCTCGGATTGACGTCACCGCTTTGCAAACGATCCATATAGGACGCCAATCGTGACAGCCCATGCGTGGAAAACCCGCGCAAGTCGCTTCGCACGAGAACTGCTGCCGTAACTGACGCGTCATCTGGCGACACGTTCGCCGTTGCCAGCACTCGTGCCGCCCAATGCATAAGTCCGTCGGCCTGATAGCGGCGTTGGCTGCTGACGCCGTTACTGGATTTTGACATTCGTTTCCTTGATCGCGCGTTTCAAGAGTTCGACCTCAGCAGCATTCTCCTTTGCAAAGGCCTCCGTTCCCGTCAGCAATATCTCATTGCCAAGCACGCGCATCCTCTCGACCACATCGGGATCCTTCATGATCTCAAGTAGTTCGGTTTCAAGCTTTGCCAGAATTTCCTTTGGCGTCCCTTTCGGCGTGAAGAATCCATACCAGGTGGGAAACCCTTCGAGTGGTTTGCCGATTACTTCCTGTACGGTTGGAACATCCGGAAAGACAGGAGAGCGATGTGGCGAGACAACGGCCAAGGCGCGCAGGCCTCCGTCACGGATTTGCGCTGCCAGCGCCGGTACGGCGGCAACTCCCGCCGTAATTTGCTGTCCCATGACGTCCGTGACGATAAAGTTCGCCCCGCGGTAGGGAACTGTCCCAATCTTCGTCTTCAGGAGGTTGTTGATCAAGTTGAGCTCAATCTCACCCGATGAGCCGACGCCGGGTACACCGACAAGCACCCTCTTATCCGGGTCTCGCGCTGCGCTGAGGAGATCCTGCAGGCTTTTGAAAGGAGAATTCGGCGATACCACCAAGATTGTCGGCGCAACTGCGACCTTGGCGATCGGCACGAGGTCGTTGAGCGGATCGTATCCTGCCGAGGCCACGAAGGGCATGAGCGTGATGGGCGGATTGGCTGTGACCAAAAGCGTGTATCCGTCGGGTTTTGAATGAGCGACGACGTTGGCGCCAATCATGCCGGTCGCGCCTGGCTTGTTCTCGATTATAACCGTTTGGCCAAGCCGCTTCTTCAATTCACCGCCGACAATTCGTCCCGTGATGTCCACGCCGCCGGCCGGGGGATAGTTTGAGATGATGGTGATATTCCTTGTCGGATAATCGTTCGCCGCGACAGGCAGACCTCCTGCCAGCACGCAAACACCAATTGCCAGTATCGCACCAACGCGCATTTTTCCTCCCGAATTCATTTTGGTCATTGGCTACATCGACAACCCGAACCGGCTGATTGCAGAGTCTTGCACGTTCAATATTTCCGCCGTTGTCAACTCGCCGCTGCATACTTGAAGGGCATAGTCGAACAGCCGCGAACCGGCGGTAGCGATCGGTTCGTTCTTCTCGAGGACGCCGGTGACATCGAAATCGACGTTGTCTGAAAAGGTGTCGATCGTATTGCGATTGCCGCTGACCTTGACGACCGTCATGACGGGATGACCGATAGGATTACCTACGCCCGTCGCGAACATGGCGAGCTGACATCCGCTCGCAGCCAATCCGGTAATCGATTCCACCGCCGGCGCAGGACCGGCCATGAAATGCAGCCCAGGCCGTTTTGGCCGGTCGCCATAGTCGATAACATCCACCAGAGGCGAGCTTCCCGACTTCGCCATGGCACCCAGCGCTTTCTCCTCGATCGTCGTCAGTCCGCCGCGGATATTGTCGGGTGTCGGATTTGAGCCCCGCAAATCGACGCCTTGGCTCATAATGTCTCGCTCGGCAGCGTTGATCGCGTCGAGGAAACGCTTCCCGATCGCTGGATCGGCCGCGCGCTCCGCGAAAATTTGTTCGGCACCGAAGAATTCCGACGTCTCGGTGATTATCGCCCGACCTCCCGCAGCCACGACCTTGTCAGCCATGATTCCGATCGAGGGATTTGCTGCCAGGCCCGAAGTCGTGTCGGAACCGCCGCATTCGAGCCCGAGCGTGAGCATTGAGAGTGGAAATTCTTGCCGCCTGATTTTCGAAGCGTCACGCGCAAGGCGCATTGCCGCGCGCGTTCCCAGCGCAATCGAATTGATCGTACCCCCGGCCCCCTGGATCTCGACTGCCTCGACCGGCTTGCCAGACGGTGCGATGAGATCGAAAAGCTCGCGCGTCGTGACCGGCTCCAGTCCGATCAAGACCACGCCCGCAATGTTCGGATTGAGGCAAAGTCCAGCCGTTACCTTGAGCGTGATTGCCCTGTCGTTGCCGAGCTGCCCGCGAATGTAGGAGCCCGGCAAATAGATCGTGCCTTTGACGGCATCCGCTACGGCCCGAGTCACCGGATTGCAATTATCCATCACGGAAACAACCGCGATATGATTTCGAATGCCGACCGTGCCATCTGGCCGCGCGTAACCCCAGAACGACGTGCTCATTGCGATTTCCTTTTGTCTCCACGCGCACGCAATGCTTCAACATTGTGGACATGGACATGGTCACCGGCGGCAATATCCTTCGTCGCCTGACCAATGACTTTCCCGTACTTGATGATCTGGTCGCCGCGCTTGATAGCGCGCGTGGCGAGCTTATGGCCAAATGCGATTTCGCCCGTCGTGGCTATTTCGCCCGAGCCTTGGCCGAGCAGCGAAACGATCGCACCGCGCGTCGCGGGATCGATCAGTGTCGCCACGTTGTCTGTGGAATGAAGAATAAACGCGCGCACCACGGCACACTCCCCCTTTGATAAGGCGATAGGACCACTATAGGACTGATCGCTAGATCAGGCCATTTAGGGCGATAAACAACGTCAACTTCTTTTGTGAATGACGTAATTCCTCCGATCGTGCGCCGGTTTTTGGATCACATCTTCGATGGCGCTTCACAAGACTAAGCCTACCCAACCGGCGGTGTCAACAGGTCCTATATAGGACTTTGGCAGCCGCTGCATGGCGCCGCGCATTTGCGAAGCTTGCGACAACTCGGCTAATAATGGCGGCCGCGCCATCCCACAGGCTCGATAGCAAATGCAACAGCGTCATGGCGCACCTGGAAATGCAGTGACCAAACTGTCCGAAGTCGTCGATGCGATACTTGCAGATGTCGAGGCTGGCGTTTTGCGCGAAGGAGACCGTCTGCCTTCGGAAGAAAAACTCGCGGTGAAGCATCAGGTAAGCGTCGGCACGGTGCAGAAAGCGTTGGGCCGGCTCGCGCGGACCGGCATTGTGTCCAGAGAACACGGGCGCGGTACTTTCATCGGCCGTTCCGCCATCCAGCCGGGCGACTTGCGTTATCTCCGCTTCCGCGACGACAAGGGAAACATTCTACCGTCTTATGTGCATGTTCGTTCGGTCCGACGAAGCGGACAGAAGGGTCCGTGGTCGGAGTTTCTTGGTGGCTCAACCTTTGTGCGGATCGAGCGTTCGATCAATATCGGTGGTCGTTTCGAGGTCTTCAGCGAATTCTGGATGCGTGAAGAAGATTTTGCCCGCCTGGGCAACGTCAACCGCCATGCGCTCGAAAAGAATTTGCGTTTGCTTCTTGGTACGCAACTCGCACTACCAACCCTCAGAGCCGATCAATGGATCCGCTTCGACGCGTTGCCGAATGTTGCGGCAAAGGCGCTGGGATTGAAGGCCGGGCAGCCGGGATTTGTCATGGAGCTGCGCGGTTACACTTTGCGCGACCGAACGCTGTACTACCAGCGCCTGTACTCCGCGCCATTCTCGGATCCGCTCGTCATCTCTGAATGAACTGATCTTGGATCCAAAGCCTGCTTGACACCGTCGGCAAAATGGCGCCCTCGCCGCGCCATTCTATTTTGCCGATAGGTCGGTCTGGTTTCCGGGCTCGATAGCAGTTAGCCTCATCCTGAGGAGCACGCCCTTGCGCGCGTCTCGAAGGATGGGGCGGGCACTCGAATGCTGGACGGAGCGTGGCTCTACATTCTGCGATGTTCCGACGGAAGCTACTATGTCGGAATTACCCGGTCGTCCCTGGAGATCAGGATCGCCCAACACAATGCAGGCACGTTTGGGGGCTACACGGAGTCGCGCCGGCCGGTTGAACTCGTGTTCTCGCAATGGTTCGAGCGAATTACGGATGCGATCGAAAACGAGCGAAAGCTCAAGAGATGGAGCCGCGCAAAGAAAGAGGCTTTCATGCGCGGCGATTTCGCCTCGCTAAGTGAGCTGGCAAAGCGCAAGTCCGTTCATCCTTCGAGACGCCCGCCTACGGCGGGCTCCTCAGGATGAGGGTCTGAGCAAGCGGCGCCCCAAGGAACCGCCCTGGCCGGTGACGGCATTGTTCCCGCGGCTGGTCTGGCGCCTGCCTGCCCCCGCCTGTAAAGTCCGCGCCGATTCCGGGGGGACGATGCGCCTGAAGTTGAATCTCAAATTCCTGAAGCTGGATCTCAGTCTCAAGACGATCCTGATCGCGGCCGCGGTGGTTGCGGTTTCGTTTTTCGTCAGCCTGAAGGCCATGGACTTCATTTCGCCGCGCGGCGGCGGCAAGGCGCCGGTGCTCGCGGAGCTGCCGCCGCTGCCACCGGTCACGCGCGCTTCGCGCGTGCTGGCGCCGGTTTCGATCTCGCTGATGGCGATCCGCGACGCCGCCGAGCGCTCTACCGCGCGCACGTTCGGCGGCAAGGCCGACAATCCCGTCTCGCAGATCCTGCAGAACGCCGATATCGGTTGGACCGCCTCGCGCGGCCCGATTGCAGTGGCCGGCGCGCAGGACGCGCTGTCGCTGACCACGCCGCTGACGGGGGCGCTGAACGTCACCGGCTCGCTCTCGACCAAGGCCAACGATGCCGTCAATGACGCGATCGGTGGCCTGCTCGGCGCCAACGCCGCCAAGCAGATCGGCGGCATCAACATCAAGAACCTCAACGTCAGCGGCGAGATCAGGGGCAACGTGGTCGTCACCTCGCGCCCGCGGCTTGCGGCGGCCTGGCGCATCGAACCCAATTTGCAGGCGCAGGTGAATCTCGGCGACACCTCCCTGTCGGCGGCCGGCGCGCGCATCAGCGTGCCCGCGCAGGTCAAGCCCGTCATCGACAAGCAGGTCGCCGAGCAGCTTGCCGCGGTGCAGGCGCGGATGAAGAACGATCCGACCTTCGAGCAGAATGCGCGCCAGCAATGGGCCAAGGCCTGCCGCTCGATTCCGCTGCAAGGCACCAGCGGCTCAGGCCTGCCGCCGCTGTGGCTCGAGCTGAAACCGACCCGCGCAATCGCCGCGCAGCCGCGCATCGATGCCTCGAACATGACGCTGACCATGGGGATCGAGGCCGAGACCCGCATCACGCCGTCAGAGACCAAACCGAATTGCCCGTTCCCGGCGACAATCACCATCGGTCCGGCAAGCAAGGGCGGCGTCAACATCGCGGTGCCGATCGACATGCCCTTCACCGAGATCAACAAGATGGTGGAAGCGCAGTTCGCCGGAAAGACCTTTCCCGAAGACGGCTCGGGCCCGGTCGACGTCACCGTGAAGAAGGCGAGCGTTGCCGCTTCCGGCGAGCGGCTGCTGTTCTCCCTCCTGGTCTACGCCAAGGAGAAGAAAAGCCTGTTCGGTTTCGGTGCCGAAGCCTATGTGCACATCTGGGGTGTGCCCGTGCTCGATCCGGCACAGCAGACGCTGCGGCTCGATTCCATCGAGGTGGCGGTGGAGTCGGAAGCCGCCTTCGGCCTGCTCGGCGCCGCCGCGCGCGCGGTGATGCCGCATCTGCAGCGGGTGCTCGCGGAGAAGGCGATGGTGGACCTGAAGCCGTTTGCCAGCAACGCGCAGAAGAAGATCGCGGCCGCCATTGCCGACCTGCAGAAGAGCGAGGACGGTGTGCGGGTGACGGCGGAGATCACGAGCCTCACGCTGGCCGACATCGCCTTCGATTCAAGAACGCTACGCGTGATCGCGGAGAGCGAGGGCTCGATCAAGGTGTTCATCTCGGCACTGCCGGCGCTGTGATTTTCTTCTCCCTCTCCCCGCTCTTGGCGGGGAGAGGGAGAAGAGACTACGCTCGCTATGATCCTTCGAACTTGAACGACACTTTCAGCTTGGCGCGGTAGGCTTCCACCTTGCCATTGGCGTCCAGCTGCAAGTCCAGCTCGACGACCTCGGCGACACGCAAGTCACGCAGCGTCTCCCCGGCCCGGCTGACGGCGGAGCTCGCCGCCTTCTCCCAGGAGTCCTTGCTGGTGCCGATCAGCTCGATCACCTTGTAGACGCTATCAGACATGACGTCCTCCCGTTGTGATGGGGCAGGACGCAGGATGCTCCTGCCGCGTGCCGAGCGTAACATCGGCCGCGCAGGACGGATAGACGCGCATCATGCAAGACGTGCCCGCACAAAATAGCCGGACCGCTGCAGAGCGGCCCGGCCATTCCAATCAGGATTCAATCCGTGAGGCCTGCTGCCTCAGGTCGAATATTTGAACTCCGGCATCGCCTTCAGCTCATCCTTGGTGGCGTTGAAGATCGCATGATCCGGGTACCAGGGATTCGACTTCGACGAGGTCGTGGAGGTCGCAGAGCCCGTGGTGGTGTTGCCGCCCGACGCCTTGGGAGCATTCGAAGCGCTGGTATGGGCAACCGGCTGGTCCGAGAACTTGACCTTCTCGAAGGGAACCGCGACCAGGTGTTCGCCGACGCCAAGGAAGCCGCCGACGCCGATCACGACGGCGACGATCTTGCCGTTCTTGTCGGTAAGCATGTCATTGATCGAGCCAATGCTCTCGTTCTTGTCGTTATAGACGCTCAGGCCTACAAGCTTCGACGCCCGCCAATCGCCGTGCAACGACGCGGCGGATGTGGACGCGGTGTCGGACTTGGCCGGCGGTGCCATCTTGGTGCTGTCGCTTGGTGACGGCGACTGCGCGAACGCGATGGACCCGAGCATCGCCGTGCCGGCGAGGCCGGCGATGACATATTTAACGATCATGGTTGTCTCCCTCATTGCAGAAACCTAATGATGGGAGAACACGTGACTTCGATAACTGTTCCGGGCATCGCGCATGGAACACCGGCACAAAATGCCGCGCCCTGCGCGGCACCGCGTCATGCATCTTTATTGAAGGAACCGAAGTGCTTATCAGGCCGCGAGCGGTTTCCGTTCTGCGCGATGCTCCTCGAAAATCGCGATGGCCTCGAAGCGATAATCACAGGCGCGGCAGAACCAGAGATAGGAGATGCGATCCTGTTCTTGTTCCACCCAATCGGGTGACGCAATCGGTTTGCCGCATTGAGCACAGGGATTTCCACGCGGCAGACTGCCAAGGTTCGCTCTCGTCATGGCGCACTCCCTCAGACGTTTCTTTTATTCGATGCGATGTTGTGGATTGATGTGTTGGGACAGGACTTCTGTCAGAACAGCACGCACCTTCTGTGCTCGGGAAAGCTAGATCCGTATTGAGTCATTTGCACGACAAACTACCGTGGACGATGCGGCAATTCGTCGTTGCATCGCAATTGGTGCGACGCACCTGATTTGTTTTGGCACAGCCACCTATACCACCGCAGAATCGTAGGGTGGGCAGAGCGCAGCGAAACCCATCCTTCTCGTCGAAAGACGAAAGCGTTGATAGGTTTCGACGCGCCTACCCGTCCTGCAACTGCACCCTGCTTGCCAGTTTTGCGACGAGCGAAACCCCTCTTCGCTTGCTTGTGCGACGCCGGGCCGGCCTGCGATCCAATCTCGCCGCCGGCGGCGAGGCCTGCAGCGCTTCCAGCGCGAGCAGTGGCAGCAGCGCCGCGGCGCTTCTTGCTTCTCGCTGCAACGCGGTGGATTGCCCCGGCACGATCCGCGAGGCGAAGGAGCAAGGGCGAAATAGCCAGGCTGCATCCCGAGCTTCTTGAGCAGCACGGCGTGCCCTCGATGCGCTGAGAATTTCTCCATGCGATCGAGCGCCACGGCCGGATGCTCGTAGCAAAGCACGACAGCCTTCAAAAACCAGTCCGACGTAGACAATCGCGGCAATCGCATGCTTGTTCCCCGAACGGCGTGCGTGTGGGTCATTGCGGCTTTCGCCACCACAGGAAAAACAAATAGAGCAAAACCGGCACGGCAAGCGCCGCCCATGATGAGGCATCCCACCAGCCGTCGCCGACGAGCGCAGCCACGAGGCCGAACGTGCTCACGATCGCAACCGCAAGCGGGACGGCAAAGACCTGCCTGATATTGCGACGGGCTGTCTTCTTCATCGCTGCGATCACGAAGACAACGCCGAAGCGCCGGCCGATGCCGAAGATTGCGCGATCGCGCGATCGATGCTCACTCCTGATCGCCGCCTGCGCAGCCAGAGGTAAAGGCCCGTTATCAGAATGACGATCGTGATCACGTCGAGCAGCGCCCAGAGGATCTTCAGCGGCATGCCGCCATAGTCGCCGAAATGCAGCGGCTGCGACACGAACAGCGTCGTCACGTACCACGGCATGTCGCGCGTGTCGGTGAGCTTGCCGGTCTCCGCATCGATCAGCGCGGGCTTGAGCAGCCGGGAGGTGAGCGGGGTATCGCCCTTCAGGAACACGGCATAGTGGCTCTTGCTGGAAAAGATGGTGCCGGGAAAGGCGACGAAGCTCGGCGTCATGCCCGGCACGGCATGCGCTGCAACCTCGACCGCGGAATTGAGCGAGGTCAGGTTGGCCGGCACAGGCCGGTCGCGATACTGCGCCGTCATCTCGGCGAGCTGACCGTATTGCCACATCTTGAGAACGAGATCGGCCCAGGTGTTGATGACGCCGGTAAAGCCGACCACCAGCGTCCATGCCACCAGCAGGATGCCTGCGAGGTTGTGCACGTCGAGCCAGCGGACGACGCGCGTGCGACCGGCGCGATAGGTGCCGAAGCTCAGCTTGCGCATCGACGGGGCGTAGACCACGATTCCGGAGATGATCGCCACGCACATCAGGATGCCCATCAGGCCGAGGAACAGTTTTCCGGGAAGGCCTGCGAACATGTCGGTGTGCAGCTTCAGCATGATGTAGGTAAAGCGGCCGGTGACGTCAGGGGAATCGAGATAGGCGCCGGTGTGGGAATCCATCCGGACAAGAAGATTCTTCGAAGGATCCGACGTGATCGACGGCCCGACGCTGACGAACATCGCGTTGGGATCGTCGCGGTCCCAGATCAGGAAATGCGGCACCTGCCCCGGCTTCTGCGCCATCGCGTTGGCGAGCAGCTTGTCGAGATCGGCCGTCGGCGTGCCGGGCGGCACCTCCGCGGCCTTCACCTGGCTGTGCAGGATATCGTCGATCTCCTCGTGAAAGATCAGCGGCAGCCCCGTGATGCACAGGAGCAGCATGAACAGCGTGCAGATGAGACTCGTCCATTTGTGGACGAAGCCCCACCTTCGGAGTGATCTGGTGGCTGCGGTCAACTTCCCGTTCCTAGTTCCAGTTGTATTTCAGCGTGCCAAGCACGGTGCGTGCATTGCCGAAACCGCAATACGGCAGGCCAGTGAAGCACGACGCCACATAGTGTTTGTCGAACAGGTTGGTCACATTGATCTGCGCCTTCAAACCCTTCAGGTCCGGACGCAGATAGGAAAAATCATAGCTCACCGCGGCGTCGACCACCGTGTAGGACGGGACCACGAAGGTGTTGAAATTGTCACCGTAGGTATCGCCGACGTAACGCACGCCCGCACCCAATCCAAGTCCTGCGAGCGGCCCGTCATGCCAGGTGTACTTGCCCCACAGCGAGGCCTGATCCAGCGCCGTGTTGATCATGTGCTTGCCCGCATAGCCGGCAATGCTCGTGGTCACCCGCGGATCGAGATGGGTGTATCCGCCGACGATCTCGAATTCCCGCGTCAGATTACCCCTCAGCTCGAGCTCGAAGCCGCGAACCCGCACCGCATCGGTCTGTACGCTGAACAACGGATTGACCGGATTCGGCGTAAGCACGTCATTCTGGCGGATGTCGAACACGGCCGCCGTCACCATGAAATTCGATCCGTTCGGCTTGAACTTCACGCCGGCCTCGGCGCCTTCGCCGGTGGTCGGCTTGAACGAGTTGCCTGCCAGGTCCGCGCCGAGATTGGGCGTGAAGGACGTCGAATAGTTCACGTATGGCGACAGGCCGATGTCGAACAGGTAGTTCAGGCCGACGCGCCCGGTCTGCGCGGCGTCGTCGCGGGAGTAGGTGCCCGCTTGCGGAAAGAACGCACGGCTTGTGAAGCCCGTGCTGGCCCAGTCCTGCCGTCCCGTCAGCGTCAGGGTCCAGCGATCGAGCTTGATCTGGTCCTGCGCATAGAGGCCGACCTGGCTCTGCTTGTCGTCGCGCAGGATGAATGGAGCCAGTGACGCGAAGGATGGAGGCACGGTGTTGTACACCGGGCTATAGGCGTCGATCGGCGCGATCCCCGTGCTGCGATAATCGGTGAAGGCGCGCAGATCGAAGTAATCGGCGCCGAGCAAGACCTTGTGGAGCAGCGGTCCGGTGGCGAAATCGGCCTGCAGCTGGTTGTCCAGCGCGAGGTTGTTCGCATTTGCCTTCACGTAGTTGTAAGTGCGGGCGACGAGGCGGTCCGTCACCATGCCTTCGGTGCGCACCGATGCGAGGTCGTTGGAGACATCCGTGTAGCGCAGGTTCTGGCGGAATTGCAGGTTGTTGTTGAAGCTGTGCTCGAACGCGTAGCCGATCGCGAACTGTTCCAGGCGATAACCATCCGATCCGGGTACGCCGAGATAGCGGCTGTACGGGACATGCCCGTTCGGGTTCGGCAGGAAGGAGACCTGTCCGGGTATGTACTGCTGGTAGCCCTTGTTGTCCGCCTTCTGGTAGTTCGACAGGATCGTGAACGTGGTGTCCATCGTCGGCCGCCACGTGAAGCTCGGCGCAATGAACAGCTTGTTGTCCTGCACGAAGTCGGTCTGGCTGTTGCTGTCGCGTCCAAGGCCGACGATCCGGTAGAGGAACTCACCCTTCTTGTCGATCGGACCGCCGATGTCGAAGGCGCCCTGGAAGCGCTCGAACGGGCCGAATGAACCCACAATCTCGTTTTGCGGCGTCGCCGTCGGCCGCTTGCTGATCATGTTCAGGAGGCCGCCTGGCTCTGACTGACCGTAAAGTCCGGCCGACGGTCCCTTCAACACCTCGATCCGCTCCAGTCCGTAGGTTTCGATGCGCGGAATCGCAAAGGTGGTGGTGTCGTTAGGCAAGCGTAGGCCGTCGAGATAGCGCGGCGCGTCAAAGCCCCTGAGCTTGAACGAATCGAAGAACGCGTTGGCGCCGAAGCTCGCGATGGTGACGCCGGGCGTGTAGCGCAGCGCTTCGGTGACGTTCTGCGCGCCCTGGTCGACGATCTGATCTTTCGGCACGATCGAGATCGACTGCGGCGTGGTGAGGACCGGCGTATCCGTCTTGGTCGCGGTCGCGCTCTGGTTGGCGAGATAGCCGACGACCGGCCCGATGGCGCGCTGGTAGCCTGCGGCGATCGAATTGGGTGAAGGCGCGGCCTCCTGCTGCTGGTCCCGCCGCGCCGCGGCCCGGCGCGGGCCGCTCGAGACGCGAGCCGCCCGCCGCACCGGCTGCGCACGCTGCACCGTCTGCTCCTTCGGCGGATCGACCGACACCGCCGGCAGCTGCGTTTGTGCACGCGCACTTCCGCAACCCATCATGTCGAGCACGAGCAGACTCGCGCCTGCAACGCAGCACCACTTCACCCCGTGATGACAAACCATACGACGCCCCGCTTTGATCGGCCTGTGCGACCGCTGTTGTTTTGGCGTCCATATCACGCAGCACGCCGCTGCAATCGTCGGCGCGGTTAGAACCGCTACAAGATGACAAGGCTGCGCTCAGCTGTTGCTGTCGAGCTACGAATTCGCGCGGTTGCAACAACTCTCAATCGCTCTTCGCAGAACGATTCAAAGAATCATTCCAGTCTGGAGTTCTTCCAAATCGTCGGCGTTGTTGGGCACGATTCGTCCGCATAGAGATTTTTCGGGCAGTGAATGGTTGGGGCGAAGCGCAATGGTTTCGGGTGCAGGCGAACACGGCGGCTCCGCTCGTGTGATGACGAGAACCGCAGGCGGTTGCCTGCGCTGCGCATGCCTCGCGGCACACGTGCCAACGCGCACCGATCGCCTGCCCGATGCCTGACTGGAAAGACGACATCGTTCACTGGGCCCGGCGCAACGACGGCGTCTGGGAGCTCTGGCTGTTCGGACAGGATGGCGCTGAGGCGATTACGATCGGTGTGGTGCTCGCGCCCGTCGATGGCGATCATTCACGAACGCTGGGCGATTTCTCCCTGCTCGATGCGAGATGGCGCAGCGAGCTCCGCGCGATCACCCGCCGCCAGGTCCGGCTGGAGCCGATGGTCCCGGGCTATCGCGGCGATCACACGATTCGATCCGCCGGCACCTGTCTCTGGAAGAGATAGCTCGTAGGATGGGTAGAGCGAAGCGAAACCCATCAATGTCACCGCCCGGGAGGTGATGGGTTTCGCCTGCGCTCAACCCATCCTACTTCGTCGCGGAAACGGCCGGCGTCACCGTGTGCATCGCGCCCACCTTGCGCAGGTGAATGGTCGCAATGTCGTCGGAATAGATCTTCTGCCAGCCGTCGACGCGGTCCAGCAGCTTGGTCGCCGCGCTCTGCGTGCGCAGCAGCGTCGCTTCGATATCGTACTGCGCCAGCAGACGGAACAGATTGTCCGGCTGCATCAGGCCAGAGGCGGCGTTGTGATCGACGAAGAATTTTTCACCGTAGAGCTCGGTGCGCCCGTCAATGAAAGTTGCAACCCCATTGGCGATCAAATAGCCGCCGAAATCATAATCGTTGAGCACGCGCGCCAGGTTGAGCTTCTTCAGCTCCGTCACGGCGGCGACGGGCGAGCCGCGCATATGCGGCTCGAAGCGATGCACGGAGGCCCAGGCCGCGGTGCCAGTCAGCAATGCGGCGGCAAGTCCGGCGAGCAGCGCGCCGCGGAAGGGCGAGGCTGTCGTGGCGGCAGCTTCAGCGCCGCCGATCTGCCGCGCCAGCGGCGCCGCCAGCAGCAGCGGCGCGAGCAGCGCCAGGATTTCGGCGGCGCGCCCTTGCGCCAGCGCCATATGCAGAAGCGCGAGCAACAACACGATCCGCGTCACCGGCAAGGTGATGCCGCGATGGAGCGCAAGACCAATGCCGAGCAACAGACAGATTTCGAACGGACCGATCGAGCCGAAATCGGCCGGCCGCCATTCCATGATCAGCGGCAGCGCCGCGCCCAGCGAGAGAATCTTCTGCGAGGCGAGCAGCGCATTCCAGCCATAGGGCGTAATGCAGCTTGCCGCCAGCGCGGCAAGGCCGAAGCCGAACCAGCGCAGGAACAGCGCCTTGCGCGCACTGGCTTCCGCATTCCACAGCGTGTCGAGCGCCAGCCCGCCGGTGAGCAGCAGGCCGAACACGAAGCCGCCATGCAGATTGGCCCACAGCGTCATCAGCGGCAGCAGCCAGAAGGACGGCGCCTCACGGCGGTCGGCGGCGGCGATCAATCCGGCGGCCCACGCCACCAGCACCGGCAACGCCAGCACATGCGGCCGCGCCAGGAGATGCGGCACGGTGAGCGCGAGCGCAGCGGCGACACAGACCAGGGTCGCGCTCTCCGACAGGCGGCGGCTGACGAAATGTGCCAGCAGCGCAAAGGTCGCGGCGATCGCGCTTGCCGCCAGCACCACGGGACCTGCCCAGCCGGCGAGCGCAAAGGCTTTTGCGTACATCACCTGCGCCAGCCACTGCGTGGAGATCCACGGCTGGCCGCGCATGGTGAAGGAATAGACGTCCTCCGTCGGCACCGCACGGTGATCGATGCTCCACTGTCCGACGGTGATCTGCCACAGCGTGTCGGGATCGATCAGCAGGCGATTGCCCGCGAGCACGAACAGCGCATAGATCGCCGCCCCCACCCAGACAGGCAGAAGGGCGCGCAGCGATGGCGCGGCCTGGCCAGTATGGACGCTGGTGATGCTCATGGGCTTGTGATCCGCTACGTTTCCGGCCGGATCAAACCATGCCGGCGCATAATGCTTGGTAAAGCCACGAGGTTACGCCATCCGCGCGGTGCAACAATCATGGTGCGCAAAGCGTTAATGGCGCGGCCCGCCGCGCCTCACCGCCACGCGGGTTCCGCAAATCAGGTCCGCGTTTGGACGGTGCAAACAGTGCAAAGCCGCGTTGACATGCCCGCCCACGGGCTTAAATTAGAACTGTTCCGAGGGGTGCTCCGAAGGCGGAGCTGAGATACCGCAATCCGCGGTGACCCTTTGAACCTGATCCGGGTCATGCCGGCGAAGGGACAGGGATGTACCAGAACACCAAGCCGCGGGGGGATTCTCCCGTCACCATCATCGGCGCAGGCATTGCCGGCGCCTGGCAGGCGCTCTTGTTTGCGCAAGCCGGCCACGCCGTCACCTTGCACGAGCGCAGTGACGCGCAGATGACGCAAGCCACCAGCCATTGGGCCGGCGGCATGCTGGCGCCATGGTGCGAAGCGGAAAGCTCGGAACCCGTGATCGGCCGGCTCGGCATCCGCTCCCTGACACTGTGGCGCGAGCTTCTGCCCAACACGCCATTCAACGGCTCGCTGGTGGTGGCGCATGCCCGCGACCGCAGCGATTTCGAGCGCTTTGCGCGCCTGACGACCGACTATCGGCGGCTGGATGCGGCCGGCCTCGGCGAGCTCGAGCCGTCGCTGGACGGCCGCTTCCGCGAAGGCCTGTTCTATCCGGATGAAGGCCATGTCGAGCCGCGGCGCGTGCTGCCGGAATTGCATGCGCGCATCATCAAGGCCGGCGGCACTATCAAGTTCGGCAGCGACGTCGATATCGATGATCTCGACGGCATCGTGATCGATTGCCGCGGGCTTGGCGCTATCGAGGCCGAGCCGGAGCTGCGTGGCGTCAAGGGCGAGATGATCATCATCGAGACCGACGAGGTCGAGCTGTCGCGCCCGGTGCGGCTGATCCATCCGCGCTGGCCGCTTTATGTAATCCCGCGCGGCGACAGCCGCTTCATGCTGGGGGCGACCTCGATCGAGGCCGAAGATTCCGGCGTCAGCGTGCGCTCGGCGCTGGAGCTGCTGGGCGCGGCCTATGCCGTGCATCCGGCCTTTGCCGAGGCGCGCATCCTCGAATTCGGCTCGGGGCTTCGTCCCGCCTATCCCGACAATCTGCCGCGCATCACGATCGACAAGACGCGGATCGCGGTGAACGGACTGTACCGCCACGGCTTCCTGCTGGCGCCCGCGCTGGCGGAGCTGACGCTCGCTTATGTCGAGCGCGGCGCCATCGACAATGAGGTGATGCGATGCAAGTGATCGTCAACGGCGAGCGCCGCGAGGTGAACGCCGCGCGCGTCGATGCGCTGCTGTCCGAGCTCGAATATGAGGGCACGCATTTCGCGATCGCGCTCAATTTCGACGTGGTGCCGAAAAGCCGCTGGGCCGAAACGGCGCTGAAGGCCGGCGACGAGATCGAGATCATCACGCCGCGGCAGGGAGGGTGATGTGGTGATAGGCACCATGCGCGCCACACACTCCGCCGTCGTCCCGGCGAAAGCCGGGACCCATAACCACCGATGCGAGTGGTTACGGGTCGTGTCTGCCGATATGCCCAAAGAGAAATCACGCGGTATGGGTCCCGGCGTTCGCCGGGACGACCAAGGATAAAGACTGATGGTGAACTTCTACGGCAAAACCTTCTCCTCGCGCCTGTTGATCGGTACGGCGCTGTATCCCTCGCCGGCGATCATGCAAGGCGCCATCCGCGCCTCCGGCGCTGGCATCGTCACGGTGTCGCTGCGGCGGGAAGCCGCCGGCGGCAAGACCGGAGACGCATTCTGGTCGCTGATCCGTGAGCTCGACGTCACCGTGCTGCCGAACACCGCCGGCTGCCGCAGCGTGCGCGAGGCGGTGACCACGGCAAAGCTTGCGCGCGAGCTGTTCGGCACAAGCTGGATCAAGCTGGAGGTGATCGCCGATAACGACACGCTGCAGCCCGACGTGGTGGGCCTCGTCGAAGCCGCCTCCATCCTGATCAAGGACGGCTTTGAAGTCTTTCCCTATTGCACGGAAGACCTTTCCGTCGCCACGCGGCTGGTCGATGCCGGCTGCAAGGTCGTGATGCCCTGGGCAGCGCCGATCGGCAGCGCAAAGGGCATCATCAACCGCGATGCGCTGAAACTTTTGCGCGACCGTCTGCCTGACATCACGCTCGTGGTCGATGCCGGCATAGGGGCGCCCAGCCACGCGGCCGAAGCAATGGAGCTCGGCTACGACGCCGTGCTGCTCAACACGGCGATCGCAAAGGCCGCCGACCCCGTCGCCATGGCGAACGCATTTCGCTTGGGTGTGGACGCCGGCCGCACCGCCTTCGAGGCGGGCCTGATGGAAGCCCGCGACTTCGCCTCTCCCTCCACCCCTGTGATCGGGACTCCGTTCTGGCATGCCGTATCCTGATCGCTTCTATCCCGTCGTCGACAGCGTCGAGTGGGTCGCGCGCCTGACCAGGCTCGGCGTGGGCACGATCCAGCTGCGCGCGAAAAATCTGAACGAAGGCGAGGCGCTGCAGATCGTCAGCGACGCGCTCAACGTCACCAAAGGCACGGCCACAAAACTCGTGGTCAACGACTACTGGCGCGCGGCGATCGTTGCCGGCGCGCAGCATCTGCATCTCGGCCAGGAAGACCTTGCCGACGCCGACCTGAACGAAATCCGCAAGGCCCGCCTCACGCTCGGCATCTCCACCCATGACGACGAGGAGCTGGCCACCGCCCTTGCCGCCAAGCCGGACTACGTCGCGCTCGGCCCGATCTTCCCGACCACGCTGAAGTCGATGCGCTTCGCGCCGCAGGGCATTGCGAAGATCACGGAATGGAAACAGCGCATCGGCAACATCCCGCTGGTCGCGATCGGCGGCATCAAGTTCGAGCAGTCGGCGGAAATCTTCGCCGCCGGCGCCGATTCCATTGCCGTCGTCTCCGACGTCACCCAGAACGCCGACCCGGATGCGCGGGTGCGGCAGTGGCTGGGCCAAAGCGCGGAGGCCGCGTGATGGCACGTTCTTTTTCCCAGCGTCATTCCGGGGCTCGCGACCTGTCCGCCGAAGCTCGAAGAGCGAAGGCGGAAGCGAGAACCCGAAATCTCGCGCCACAAGCTCCAGATTCCGAATCGGTCCTTCGGACCGTCCGGAATGACAACGAATAACACGGAGGATCCCATGAACATCCGCTCCAATCCGGACAAGACCCTGCCCGCCGTCACCACCGGCCCCCTCGCCTCCTCGCGCAAGATTTTCTCAAAACCCGACGCCGCGCCGGACCTGCGCGTGCCGCTGCGCGAGATCATCCTCTCCGAAGGCGCTGGCGAGCCGAACCTGCCGGTCTATGACACCTCGGGCCCTTACACCGATCCCTCCGTCACCATCGACGTCAATGCCGGCCTGCCGCGGCAACGCCTCGCCTGGGTCAAGGAGCGCGGCGGCGTCGAGGAATATGAGGGCCGCGTCATCAAGCCGGAAGACAATGGCAGCGTCTCTGCCGACAAGGCCGCAAAGGCCTTCTCCGCGCATCACAAGCCGCTGCGCGGCCTCGACGGCCACAAGATCACCCAGCTCGAATTCGCCCGCGCCGGCATCATCACCAAGGAGATGATCTACGTCGCCGAGCGCGAAAACCTCGGCCGCAAGCAGCAGCTCGAGCGCGCCGAGGCAGCGCTGGCCGACGGCGAAAGCTTTGGCGCCGCAGTGCCGGCCTTCATCACCCCGGAGTTCGTGCGGTCCGAGATCGCGCGCGGCCGCGCGATCATTCCCTCCAACATCAACCATGCCGAGCTCGAGCCGATGATCATCGGCCGCAACTTCCTCACCAAGATCAACGCCAATATCGGCAACTCCGCCGTGACCTCGTCGGTCGAGGAGGAAGTCGACAAGATGGTGTGGGCGATCCGCTGGGGCGCCGACACCGTGATGGACCTCTCGACGGGCCGTAATATCCACACCACCCGCGAATGGATCTTGCGCAACTCGCCGGTGCCGATCGGCACCGTGCCGATCTACCAGGCATTGGAGAAAGTCAACGGCGATCCCGTGAAACTCGACTGGGAGGTCTACAAGGACACGCTGATCGAGCAGTGCGAACAGGGCGTCGACTATTTCACCATCCATGCCGGCGTGCGCCTGCCCTACATCCACCTCACCGCCAACCGCGTCACCGGCATCGTCTCACGCGGCGGCTCGATCATGGCCAAGTGGTGCCTGGCGCATCACAAGGAAAGCTTCCTCTACACCCGCTTCGACGAGATCTGCGACCTCATGCGCAAGTATGACGTCTCGTTCTCGCTCGGCGACGGCCTGCGCCCTGGCTCGATTGCCGACGCAAACGACCGCGCGCAATTCGCCGAGCTGGAGACGCTCGGCGAGCTGACGAAGATCGCGTGGGACAAGGGCTGCCAGGTGATGATCGAGGGCCCCGGCCATGTGCCGATGCACAAGATCAAGATCAACATGGACAAGCAGCTCAAGGAATGCGGCGAGGCGCCGTTCTACACCTTGGGCCCGCTGACCACGGACATCGCGCCGGGCTATGACCACATCACTTCAGGGATTGGCGCCGCCATGATCGGCTGGTTCGGCTGCGCTATGCTTTGCTACGTCACGCCGAAGGAGCATCTCGGCCTGCCCGACCGTAACGACGTCAAGACCGGCGTCATCACCTACAAGATCGCGGCCCACGCCGCCGATCTCGCCAAGGGCCACCCCGCCGCGCAACTGCGCGACGACGCCCTCTCCCGCGCCCGCTTCGACTTCCGCTGGGTCGACCAGTTCAACCTCGGCCTCGATCCCGACACCGCGAAGAACTTCCACGACGAGACCCTGCCGAAGGAAGCCCACAAGGTCGCCCATTTCTGCTCGATGTGCGGCCCGAAGTTCTGCTCGATGAAGATCACCCAGGACGTGCGCGATTATGCGGCAACGCTGAACGATCCGGCGGCGGTTGGGATGTCGATGCAAGGGACCATCGAGGATGGGATGAAGCAGATGAGCGCGAAGTTCAAGGAGATGGGAAGCAGCGTGTACCTGGATGCGGACAAGGTGAAGGAGAGCAACAGGGCGTTGTGAGGGCTGCGCATCACGTAGGTCGCAATGACCGACAGCCTCACCGGTGTCTGGGACGGCACCTTTGTTCAGCCGGGAGCTGGAATGGTCACGTTTCTGGCGACGCTCATCGAGTCCGGTGGCGCGCTTTCAGGAAACGTGACCGAGCCGTGCATATCGGCCGGCTGTCCGGTCGCTACCCACAACGCCTCGATTGCGGGCCATCGATCCGGCAGCGCAGTCTCCTTCGTCAAACGTTACGAGCCGCCAGGCTATGGCTATGACACGGTCTACTACGAGGGCTCCGTCAATGCCGACTCGACGGAGATCGACGGGCGCTGGAGGGTGCCGGGCACTCCGTTCTCGGGAACGTTTTTGATGGTCCGCTCAAGCCAGCCTGCACAAGCGATCGAAGACGAAGAGCGGATCAAGGAGCCGACGCGCTGATCCGTAGGGATGGGTATAGCGTAGGATGGGTTACGCTTCGCCGCCGCCACCTACCTCATCGTAATCGCCAGCCCGCTCAGATCCGCATTCGCCATCAGGCCGACCTGGTGGCCGGTCAATTCCAGCACGGCGCCCTTCTGGTTGGTCAGCACGATGGCCCGCGCGCCGCGGCCGACGGCGAGGCCGGCGCCGGCGGCGCCGTAGACGCCGGCGACATCAGAGGCGCGCCAGATGTTGCTGACGCGGCCGCGCAGCACGGTTTTCGAGCCGCCGAATACGAGGCCGTAGTCGAGCCCGCCGGTCGAGAGCGGATAGGTGCGGCCGCGGAATTGCAGCACGCCCGAACCGCCGCTTCCGCCGATGATCCAGCCGGCCTTGTAGATCGTCAGCGTGACAAAACCGTCGTCGGCGCGCGCGGACGAGGAGATTGCGGCGAAAGCCAGCAGCGCAACAAGGGAGGCACGGACGGCGGACGAAATCTTCATGAAAGTCTCCCGGAGGTTTTCTGGGTGTGGCGAGGCCGGACGAATCACGCCTGGCCAATCTAGCCGATGAGGGGGCAGCCGAGAATTGCTTGCCGCTCGCGGCGGTTTGAAGGCGCGAGCGCGCCGCAAATCCGGCTGGCAAGCTGCAGCGATGGGGCTAAGCTTGGGCACGCATCCTCGCAACCGGAGACAAATATGGCCATCACGCACTTTCCCGCACCATCGGGCATCAAGGCGCCGCCGCTGTCGTTTGCGGCGCGCACCGGCGATCTCCTGTTCATCTCGGGCATTCCCGGCTTCGACGCGCAAGGCAACCTGCCCGCCGGTTTCGAGGCGCAGTTCGCCAATGTCGTCGTCAACATCAAGCGCATCCTGGGTGAAGCCGGCGCGACCATGCGCGATCTCGTCAAGGTCAACGTGCTGCTGACGCGCGCGAGCGATGTCGCCGCCATGAACGCGCTCTACGCCTCCGCCTTCGGCCCTGCGCCGTATCCTGCCCGCACCACCTGCGTGGTGGTGGCGCTGCCGAACCCGGCGATGCTGATCGAGATCGAGGCGGTGGCGTCGGTGAAGGCGTAGCCATACCTGCTCCGTCATTCCGGGGCGCGCCACTCGGCGCGAGCCCGGAATCCATAACCACAGGGAGCCGTCGTCCTGAAGGCTGCAAGACCCTTTTGAAGTAACGCCCTCCTGTGGCTATGGATTCCGGGCTCTCGCTTCGCTCGCCCCGGAATGACGAGTGTTGCAAATCTAGCACGACGGGCAAATCAGTTCTGTTTAGCGGAAACTCGTCAAGTCCCACGAAAAATATTCTGCTTTACAGAAGTCCGGATCGGTGATCTAACCCACGCCACCCCGAGCCCACATGAGGGACGTTTCGCGATCGTCACGATGCGTTGGGCATGGGATGCGATGGACGCTGCGGCGTCAGGCGGGCTTGCCCGCCGGGCGAAACGTTCGCAGCGGACGGCGAAGTCGTGTGGTCCTGGCGCCGCGACCGTGGCGTCTATCCACGCCGCCCTGTGGTGGCGTGGCAACGGTGACAAAAACCGCCGCTCACCGGGGAGAGCACGTATAAGCCGTAACCCATTGCGCGGGGAAAGCCGGGATGTCTCGGCTGTACCTGTCAAACCCGTGTGCGTTGCTTTGCGCATTTTGTGCACACGGCGATGCGGGCGCAGTCGGCGCCCGGCTTTCCCTGCGCCCTCTGTCAGAGAGGGGGCCAACGTGATCGCACAACTCAGGCGAAATCGCGCCGTGAGAATGAGAGCGCATGTCTATCGTCATACACCGTCGTCATCGCCCGGCTTGTCCGGGCGATCCAGTATTCCAGAGGCAGTAGTGATTCAATCGAAGGGCCGCGGCTTACTGGATCACCCGCTTTCGCGGGTGATGACACCTCCCTTGGGGGCCTCACACTCGCAGAGCGCGCTACGATATCTCGATCTTCTTCCGCATCGACGCGCCGATCAGCTCGATGCCGCGGGTGCCGATCAGATGCGTGAACTCGATCACCGCGCTGTAGGGGCCCGCTTGCGGCAGGCCGATGCCGTTCTGGCAGCCGACCACCTCGATGGCGGTATAGTCCGGCCGCGTGGCGTAGGGCAGCGGGTGCAGGCCGACATCCATGGTGACCCAGGGCCTGGTGCCCTTCACGATCAGGAAGTAGGTGCGCAGAACGGTGCCGGGAATGACCTGTACGTCCTCGAAATCGATCAGGCGGCAGGAAGACGGTTGCGGCAGGGCGTTGAACGCTGCGACATGCTTTTCGTCCACGATAGTCCCCCGCAAATCCCTGCAATCGGCGTCACGGTAGTGCAATCGGCAAGTAACGGCAACTGCGGCCGGCCGCATGGCGTTGCACGAAACTGCAGGATGGGCAAAGCGCACACGTCCGCAGTAGCTCAGCGAGCGAAGGCGGAA
>Ga0187815_10000049_pt1 | contig 56281 bp, 54 predicted proteins | sample NC_S_5_FD_132962 | JGI IMG/M metagenome (GOLD analysis project Ga0187815, IMG submission 132962) | Wetland sediment microbial communities from Neuse River Estuary, North Carolina, USA - ASW-S_5 | ecosystem: Environmental > Aquatic > Freshwater > Wetlands > Sediment | place: USA: North Carolina... | reverse complement strand
TCACGGCGATCGCGGCCAGCTCGTCGCGAGATCCGAGGACACCCTTCGAGCCCATCGCCGTCTTCGCGCAGTCGAGGAGGACGGCGTCGTCGTCGGGCTTGACCTGCGTCGCGATCTCGGTGTCGAGAAGGCGCCGGGCCTCCTGGACGGCCAGCTGGAACCCACGGGTGATGACGGTCGGGTGAACGCTCTGCTCCAGCAGCGCCTCGGAGCGCTTTAGGAGCTCGCCTGCGAGGACGACCGCCGTGGTCGTCCCGTCGCCACACTGCTGGTCCTGGGTCTTCGCGACCTCGACCAGCATCTTGGCGGCCGGGTGCTCGACGTCGACCTCCTTCAAGATCGTGACACCGTCGTTCGTGATCGTGATATCACCCATCGAGTCGACGAGCATCTTGTCCATGCCACGGGGCCCGAGGGTCGAGCGCACTGCGTCCGCAACAGCGCGGGCGGCGGCGATGTTGTTCCCCGTCGCTCCCTTGCCTCGCTCGCGCTCCGTTCCTTCCTTCAGGACGAGAATCGGCGTACCCTGCATCATCGGACTCACCAACTTCGGTCAGATTGCCCTTGTATATAATGCTTAGCTAGAGGCGGGGCCCTGAGTCTCCAATCCCCAAAGAAGCTGAATCATTCACGACTGCAGCGACTTTTCACGGAGCCCTCCAAACTCCAGTCAATGGATAGGTTTCTGGGGGGAAACCCCTAGCGTGAAACACTAAACTGCCGGCACTGCTCCTACTGAAGCCTGATGTCCGGTCAGAAGGTGTCGTAAGATCCTCCTGCTCTCGTCTTTTCGGACCAAGCTCAGGTTGGCCACCGTTCAATCCGATTACTCGCCGGGGGTAGAGCCAACTTCTGATACTACCCAGTCGCGACCGACCCAAGCACGGCCCGTCCGATGCGGTTGACTGTCGTCTCTGCGTCCGGAAGTTCCGAAACAACGAACCACCCCCAGCGATGCGACCCATAGATCACAAGCCTCCCCCAAGACTCAGTAGTACCCAGAAGCAACGAGAGAGAGTTTACGGCTTTACAGGGGTAGATGCGGCGCCAATTCCTCTGATGAGCGGGTGCAGAGTTCGTCGACCTGCTGGATTAGAGTTGAGCGATTGGCTAAGTCACGGGGGAATAGTCGATGCCCTGGAATCGTGGCGCGTGTCCGTTTGGGCCTGATCAGCACTCCTGCCCCCTCTTCCTTCGTGGCGGTCCGACGCCGCTGCCGGACTCGGATGTGGGTCGCTTTGAACGGCCATGGCCCGCTCACTCGCGAAGAACTGTTCGGTCACCTGCTCGCCGAGGAGTTTGGTTTGCGCACCATACATCTCGCACTCGAAGCCGGTCTACGGCGGGGGCGGATTGTCGCCACAAGGACACCGGAAGGACTCGTTACCTTCCGAGTCGCGAATGCAAAGGATCGAGCTCGTCGACGAGTAGATGACACTAAGCCCTACTCCACCCGCTCGATTGCGAAGATTCGCCGTACTCGAAGGTCGACAAGGTTCTCGATGACCTCAAGTTTCCCTCTGCGAACAAGAACAATCCTGCGTCTACGACTGGGACCTAGCCGCGGGCGCCTGCGAAACGCTCGCACCCGCCGACCGGTTTCACGACGCCTTTATCCCTAGCCGTGGCGATTCGTCTGCCTATCCTGCCGATAGACTTTCAACACGCCGTGGTCCGTGGCCGACTTCCAGAGCCTTACGCAAACGACTGGGAGGTCCATGCCCACGTTCATATCGAACGCGGCAAAGACTGGGAGGAACCTCGGAGCAGTCGAGGGCAGACGCAGTTTGTCGTAGATACGGGTGCCCAGAGATCACGGCTCGGCCGGGCGGCCGTAGAACAGCTGAAAATCACGGAATCCGAGCTCGGTCTCTCTCCTCGCAAGGACGAAAGCATCTCGGCCGACTCTGGGACGGAGAAGGTTTTTCTCGTCAGGGCCAGGCTCTTGCTGCCCCATAGGCGACCGTTTCCACTTCTCGATATAATCTGGTGGTCGGAATTCTTGATGGACTTCGAGATTCCGGAGCGCTGCTTTCTCCGTCCCGAGGAGGCGGTCACAGAGTCCTTGCTAGGTTGGGATGTCATGCACTTTCTGCTGTACAACGGCAGGGTTCACTCACGCGGTCGACCAGGGGAGGGCTTCCGTGCGAAGCCCATCGTCGTGAGCATCCGTCCCAACGTCGTTGTTCGCTGGGGCCGAAGAATCCGTCGGAAGGATTGTCCACATGACATCACTCCGGGGTCTGTTGAGGATCGTTACGTAAGCTACCTGAGGGGGATTACTTCCCAACAAGACCAGCGGCCCTCGGGGCCGTCCTGAACGCTGCGATTCATCCTTCTCGGCCCTCCGAACTCCTCAATCACGGCCGGGGTAAGGGCAGCAACCATCCGTCGTCCCAGGGGGGGCGACCGCTCCGTGCTAATCGAGAGGAATCGCCCGCAATTCGCTCTATCGTGAATCGCGCGATAGCATGGTCCTCGAAGGGCCGGCAGCGGAATCCATACACCAATCATTGAAGGTTTCGAGAAACTACCCACTCCAGGGTCAAGTCCAAGTGGCATTTCGTGCGAGGACCGTGCACCATGTCCGACTACCGGTGGCTGCTGCCGCCGGTAGCGCCGGCCCTCCTGGGCCGGCTGGGCAGATGCGGCAGGAATCTCGACTCGGGTGAAGATGAGTCGATGCCTGCGAGACCAAAGCTGGTTGCTCAGGTTCGCATGATGTGCCGGCCCGCTGGCCGGTTCTTGACCATTCCCTTTCCGCCCTTGCCCTTCGCGGCACGTATCTTCGCCGCGTTCATTCTTCCGCCTCGGCTCTTCTTCGCCATGATCGAAATCAAGTTCTCAGGGTATTTTGACCTCACCTTAACCGCAGTTCACTTGCAGCGCATATGTCGCTTCCGACGATTCTGGGTAGTTGGTACCAGAGTAGCGCCCGCGAACTACAGTGAACTCGGTTTCGAGAGGATGGCGGATCCATTCCCGACGCCGATTCCGTACCCCGAATCACTCCGACGCTCAATGGCGGTGGCCTCTAGACGGAGGACTTCGGAGGGCCTAGGGACACGACGGATCAGCGTACCCTCTACTCCCGTCCGGGGTTGAATAGGCGTCTCCCGGCCGCTGCGAGAAGCTGGCGCCCTGCGGGAGCTCCTCACTGCGAAAGGGTCGTCGTCGATCCCGAGACGAGCGAACGCGTGCGTCGTCGTTCAGTCAAAGTGTCTCGAGACCGCCGCCAGATAGATGATGAGCAGTACAACGATGACGAGGTAGAGCCAAGCGGACGCCAGGAAGTCCACTACTCCGTACACAATGAGCACGAGGATGGCGAGAACCAACGCCCAGAGTTCTTGGTTCCACAGGCCCACCGCTACCGCGAGAATTACTAGACCAATGATTGCGAGTATGACTCCGGCCAGTGTGCCCGTTGTGCCGAATACAGTCGACGCCCCCAGCGCACCGATGGAGTACCCGGCTGCCGAGAGGATGAGCAGCAGGCCGCCCACAAGCACTACGAATCCAAAAATCCCAATCAGAATCGCGAGAATCGCGACCCCAAGGGGCAGTCCGCCAATTCCCGACCGGCTTGCTTCTGACATGCTGACCCACTCGACCCAATCGACTATGAACCCTCCCTTAACCGAAGTTCAGTTGGCAGCGGCTCGAACCCCGGCGAGTGGCAGAGCAGGTCGCCGGGGTCGTCGGGCAGTTCGCCGTCTCCTCAATTTCCTTTGAGGGGGGGACTAACTACCGTGATCTCTTCGTACTCCTCGTAGCAAAGGAGCAATCGAATGTCGATTAAGGCGGCCGGAGAGGTTCTAGCAACGACTGTCACGAGTGACGCGGAGAGGTTCGGCCACGATTTGGAATTCGGACTCGCCTGTGCCTGGGCGATGATGGCAACCGGGGCGAGGGCCGTTATCCGCGAGAGCGAGCGCGCGGGCTACGAGATCGGTCAATCCTCCCAAGACGTCTGGCACCGTCTCGAGCATCGCCTTGGTCTCAGTCCTCCGGCGAAGCCCTAAGCCCTATAGGATCGGTGGGAAACATGATTGGTTGGGTCCTCCTAATCGTTGTGGTCGTAATCGTTCTCGTGTACCTAGGCTACATCGTCCACTGAATGGTGGAGTGACGAGCGCAGCCGCCCTAGAGGTATCAATGAGGGCAATTCCTTCGAACGAGACCTGCATCCTCTGTGGAGGTACGGCAACCTCTCGCGACGAGGCCGTGTACTTGTACTGTAGCGACTGTGAGTCCGTGTCCGAGATCACAACTCCTCGGGCTGCCGTGCCTGCGGACTCCGCTGCCGACCAGTCGGGCGACGTCGATCGATGGGATGGCCAAGGCGGGGCGATCCATGTCGACTCGCCGTAAGGCAGCAGCAGCCTCCAAACCTCTCCTAGGTGGCGATAATCCAAGACTCGTTGGGCCGGCACCATCTCTGACCTTTCCTCGCTTCACCGACGAGCTTGGAAGAGGCCTGGAGGTGAACACACCCCGATCACCCTTCGGGAAGGGGTGGGGCAACACGCTCCAGGATCGATTGACACGGCGGGTAACACCGGTAACTTCCGATCTGCAGCGCGCGCAGCAGTCAGAGGATGGATCTCACGCTGGAAGTCGCATTCAAGATCCGAAAGGTAGACTCGAACCAGCGCGTCGCGGCCAGAAACTTACGGGGGCTGGCCGATTTCGTGGCGAACGACGAGTTACTTCTCCGGATTTGAATAATCGACTAAAGGGCCGGGGCCAGCGTCGAGCCTGGCGTACCCCCCTTTCGGAGTACTAACGTCTCAGCGTCGTTCGGTCTCTCGAAGAACGGACGAAACCGATTGATTGGGCGCCCTACCCTGCCCACGGAAATCTCGCGGATGGGGGGGCGGATTGTCTGGGGAGCCTAAGCTCTCCCTGCTCGAGTGCACCACCCAACGACGTCGAGTAAGTCCCCGCCTCGCCCAGAGTGAAACGTCCGGAGCAGGGGACTGTGTGACTGCCGAGGAGTCCCCTCTCCGTGGTCGTTCGGTCCGCGCGACCTCAATCGAAGTTGAGGGCGGGGTTATCACGCACCAAGAGTTCGAGCCTCCATGGGAGTCCACACTATCTCACTCGGCGGTGCGTTGCTGATTCTGATCTTCGCCATTGTCCTGTTGTTCGTTGTAGGCCCATTCGGTCTGCTATTGTTGATCGCCGTGGGAGTGCTTCTCTGGTACGCGTTCGGCCCAGGACGGCGAACGTCCGTTGGCGCCAGCTGAACTCCCGCCGCCGCCGGAAGAGCAGCCATCGTGGGACGGAGCCCTCACGCCCGTCCCGCCTCTCCCACCCCGGCCTGCCGTAGAAACGGGCTCGGTGAGCGGCGCATCGACCATATCGAATACTGTCCCACCCGACCGCAAGGGGCTCCACTGGATCACGACCGGGGCAGGTCTTGGTCTGGCCGCCGGCACGGCCGCCCTGGCCGTACCGGCCTCTCTTCTGCTACTCGCGGCCTACAGCCCCGGCGCTCTCCTCCGATTCGGGCCGACGCTGATTGCTGCAGCCAGCGCACTCGCTCTGATGGGGACGGTTCTGTTCGCGGTATCGCTCATTGCTTTCCGGACGGGGTTCGCAAGGTTTCGCAAATCAGCGCGGCACTTCTGGTCCGCCTCGGCACTTTGCCTCGTCGGGACCGCCGGCTACGTTCTCCTCATTCTACCGTTGGCGATCGCCGTTCTCTCGTCGGAGACGATCTTCCGTTGCGTTCAAGGGTCGCCGGCACTGGCCCTCAGTTGCATCCAGGCGGTGGCTCCCCTTGCTGGCTACTCGGCGATCCTCGCATTCTGGCTCGTCTGGGTCGGCCAGCTCGGTATCGTCGTCGGCTTGGTGTTGACGAGCCGGCGCTATCGCTCCGCATCGCTCTACATTGGCACAGTGCTCTACGGGCTGCTGATCCTGCTCTTTATCGCTCCGTTTCTTGGCTTGGTGTTCTCGATCTCTACGCTCACCTACGCCCTCATTGCGGTGGCCATTCTCGGGATCCTCGCCCCCGCCTTTGTGGCTCACGGTAGCGCGCACCCCTTCGAAGCCCCTGTCTCTCAAAGCTCCCGTAAATCGCGTTCAATTCTCCAGAGTGCGAATGATGATCAGCCCCCTCAACACCGGCAACCGCGGGAAAGCGCGCCTCCCGTCTCTTGTCAGTCTGACGGAACCCGTCGAACCGACGGTCCGGCTCTCGTATCCTCTCAACACCCGGTCGGAGCTAGAGGGTCCGAACTAGAAGCGGTACTCCAACGGGATCGTGACCAGAATCCTGCTCCGCCCACCTCTTGAATCCGATTACACCGAAGCGTGGGTCGTCTCGACCGATGCCCTATGGGATCGAACGGCCTGCCAAAATTTCCCCTATCGCTGGCCGAGGCTCATCTGAGTCATTGACTCCTCAATCTCAGTCAAGGGGCGGTCTACACGCTGCCCCACTCCTCCACGCGCCGAGGAAGACAATGACCACACCGACAGAGGAAGAAACACGCCAGATGATCGCCATCATCAACAGCCGAAACATCGACCAGGTCGTGGAACAGTACGCGGAGAACGCATCGTTCCAGGTCCCTAGCATGACTTCGCCCATCCAGGGGAGGAACGCCATCCGCGCCTACTACACGAGCACTTTCGCCGCGTTTCCGGACTGGACCATTGAGCCCACCGAAGTCTTTGTCAACGGGACCAGCACCATCGTCGTGAATTCGGTTCACGGCACGCAGCGGGGGCCCCTTCCCTCACCGAACGGCAACTACTCGATAGACCCCACGAACCGAAGAATCTCGCAGGACCTCGTAACCCGCCTTGTCTTCAACGAAGACGGAAAAGTCCAGTCACTCCGCGCGTACGGAAACCCGGCGGAGCTGTACACTCAACTCGGCCTCGCGAGGTAGGTCGGACGGGTAGACCCCTCCGAGTCGCAGATCCGAACCGTTTCCCCGGCCGATAAGGCCGGGTTCCTCGACATCGGTGGTTGTTCTCGCCGCTGGAGCCGATCGAGGGCAATTGGGCTTCGTGTTAGTGCTCGTCAAAGGGCTCGGGGGCGTCTTGGGGGGGGGCCACGGGAGTTTGCTTAAACGGCACCCGGCAACAAGAAATACCCCGCCGGCTATCCCGCCCAAGCGTCTCGGATATTGCACTAGAGTAATCCGGAACGGCAAAAAGCATGCGCGTCTTGGTCGTCGACGACGACCCTGGATTTCGTGAGGAACTAACCAACCTGATTCGTACCGGCGGCCACACTGCGACCGCCGTTCCTTCGGCGACACTGGCGATAAAGTCGTTGGAGCGAGAGGAGTTCGACGCGATGTTCACCGACATCAAGATGGGTCGTGCGAGCGGGATGTCTCTCCTGCGGACCGCAAGGGAACGGTGGCCGCGCCTCCTGGTCGTGATGCTGACCGGGAGGGCGACGGTGGAAACCGCGGTCCAGGCGTTGCAGTCGGGCGCGTTCGATTACATCCGCAAACCCGTTCACCCCGACCAGGTGTACCGTGTCCTTGATCTCGTCGGCCAACAACTCGCCCTGATCCATGCCGGAGCGGTGGCCCTCGACCCCCTCCAATACGCCACGGCTCTCGCGGCGCAAGGCGGGTACGAGGTGCTCCTCGTTTCGCCCCCTCCGGTCCGCGTCACGAACGCTAGGGTGAGTCACATCCCTCTCGACGCGGAGAACCCTTACCGAATCCGCGACGCGGTCCAAGAGTTTGTCACGCCCAAGGAGCGGGCAGCCGTGGTACTGGCTGCGGTCGAGGAGCTTCTCGCGCACCACCGCGAGGAGGACATCGCGGCGCTTCTCGAGGAGATTCGTGCGATCCTGCACGGGAAAGGGCCGCTCGCGGTGGGCTACGACCCGACCAAGATCTCGGCCACCGGGGCTCTCGCGGTACAGGCATCCATTGTTTCGGCGGACGCGCACTCGACGCTGGAAGCCATAGGGAGCCCAATCCGTCGGCTTGTGCTGCGCCGCCTCACGGAAGGTCCGTGCAGTTTCAGTCAGGCGATGGCGGCGGCCCACATTGATGACACCTCGAAGATCGCGTTCCACCTACGCAAACTGACCGAAAGCGGTTTGGTCGCGCACCTGGCAAGGGAACGATACCGGTTGAGCCCGAGGGGGAGAGGCGTGATCAAGGTTCTGACCGCAATCGACGACCTAGACTCGAGGAAGGGAAGCGGGAATCGGATATTTCCATCCAAACCCCCTACGGTCATCCGTTCGAAGTAGCAGCCCCCGCGGCTTTGCTGAATTTGGATTCAGGACCGCATTAACTACCCCGGCTCGGGTCGAGGGGGTGGGCTAACAGCCCGCAGGACGGAATGAAATGACGACCGAACCGACATGGTCTGAGGGTTCAGAGACATGGCCGTAGCGAAGTGGATCATTGCGATGATCGCAGTGGTCGTTGTGGCCGTGGTCGCGGTGGCTGCCTACGCAGTCCTCGTACTGCCTTCGTCCTCGTCGAGCTCTTCGCCGAGCGTCACGCCTGCCGTGCTTTCCACGTCCCCCGACAATTCCTCTACCGGCGTGCCCATCAACGCGAAGATCCTGGTCACGTTCAACGAGGCGATGGAAGCTTCCACGATCAACACGACGACCTTCAAGGTCATGGGACCGACCACGGCGGTCACGGGGACCGTGACCTACACGGGCACTACCGCGCTCTTCACGCCGTCGGCGGACCTTACCGTCAGCTTGCTCTTCACGGCGACAATCACAACAGCGACCAAGGACGCCTCCGGCCAGGCGCTGGCCGCCAACTACGTCTGGAGTTTCACCACCGGTACGACGGCGAACTCTACGGCACCGACTGTGAGCTCTACCTTCCCCTCCGCAGCCGGGACCGGGGTGCCGGTCGACGACCCCGTCGGGGCAACGTTCACCGCGGCGATGAACCCGTTCACGATCACTACCTCGACATTCACACTGAAACAGGGATCCACGTCCGTCGGAGGCACGGTGAGCTACTCCGGCTTTACCGCGACCTTCACCCCGTCCAGCAATCTCGCGACCAGCACGAAGTACAACGCCAGTATCACCACGGGCGCGATGGATGTCTACGGCAATGCGCTGACGGCCGTCTACACCTGGAACTTCACGACCTCGGCGGCGTCCGGGTCCTGTGCTCAATCGACGGTGCAACTCTACTCCGCCGCGCGATTCGCGATCGTCGCCTACTCTACGGTCACCAACACCGGTAACACGCAGATCAAGGGGGACATCGGTGTGAGTCCGGGAAGTTCGATAACAGGGTTTCCGCCCGGAAAGGTGACGGGGACGATCTACACTGCCGTTCCTACGGCTGCCGCGGCTGCAGCCAACGTGACGATCGCCTACCTCGACGCCTCCGGCCGAACGCTGTGTCCCGTGAGCGTCGCCGGGAACCTGGGCGGACTGACCCTGGCCCCGGGCCTCTACAAGTCCACGTCCGGTCTTGAGGTAACAGGAAGCGATCTTACCCTCGACGCCCACGGCGACTCGAGCGCGGTCTTCATCTTCCAGATCGCGTCGACGCTCAAGTCGACAGCCGGCCTCGGCGTGATCTTGACGGGCAACGCTCAGGCGTCCAACGTCTTCTGGCAGGTCGGCTCCTCAGCGACTCTTGGAACGAACTCGAGCTTTGTGGGAACCATCTTGGCGCATGACTTGATCTCGTTGGCGAACGGCGCTACCCTTGATGGCAGGGCGTTCTCCGAGACCGCCGAGGTCACCCTCGAGGCCAACACCATCACCGATCCGTCGGCCTAGATAGAGCGACGGTAACTGGGAGGGACCGGGCGGCTAGCCCACCGCTAGCCGCAACTTCCCCCCGGTGAATAACCCATTCTCGCCCGGCAGCGTAACGCCGGTGGCACGGGTCGTCGTCCTGAGCCGTGGCCATCGGCGAACCGAGGGCGTGGTCTGGCAAGCGATAGGTAGGAGCAGAACACGAGAACCCGACGAGGACCGAAGGGTCGCGGTCAGTCATCGACGGTCCCCTGCCGTGGGCGGGAGCCGCCGTCTAGCAGCGCAGCCCGCCTCTACGGTTCCTGCTCGATCTTCTTGATCTTGCGATCCGCCGCCGCCAAAGCGCGATCGTCCGCTTCTGCTTTGGACCTGTCCGCGGGTTGGTTGGTCTCATCGGCCGTGTTCTCGGCCTCCTCCCATCGGACCGCGGCCTCCGCCCTGTCTTGGTTCGCCGCCTCGAGGCGTCGGGCTTTGCCGGTCATGTCAGCTCGTGAATTCGGCGTACCCTGATAAGGTCGGTCGCTCGGGGCGCCGTTCAACCCTCGGGATTCGCCACCGGGATTCGACGGATTCGTTCGGTCGCGGAATCCACCCCTCTTGTCACATCCTACTGACTTCTGTCACGCGGTCGCGAATTCGAAGGATCTTGTCCCGATGCCCTGGAGGGGGTTCTGTTGAAGCGTACAGGAATTAGTTCCCCCACTCCTTCAAACGAAGGGCCCTGGGGGGGGAGGCGGCGAGACGTGCCGCTTCGCCCGGGCAGCGGTTCCGAAGACGAGCCACGCTTCCGGAGATTCGGGACGACTTGCGGGGCCGCCCTATCGACGACGTCCTCTCGAACCCTCACGATAGCTTCCCTGTCGATAGGGCGCTCGTGGAGTTAGGGGAGTCCCGACCCGCAGGGCCGGGGACGTGCCATGTCCCCTCCCGATTCCTCAGGCCGGGGTTATCTGACCCACGTGCGTGGCCGGACCATGCCGGAACCGACTCAGAGCGGATTCGCCCCGGTTCCCGACGGGCGGTTGTACTACGAGCGAGCCGGCGGCGGCCCCCCGATCGTTCTGATCCACTCCGCCTTCCTCGACCAACGGATGTGGGACCCCCAGTTCGCTGCGTACTCCGCCCACCACACGGTGGTCCGGTACGACGTCCGCGGACAAGGGCAGTCGAAGGGGGATCGGACCAACTCCTCGGACGGGGAGGACCTCGCCGCCCTCCTCAACCATCTCAACCTTCCGACCGCGTTCGTCCTGGGCAACTCCAACGGGGCGCGCATTGCCTGCGAATTCGCCGCCGGGCTCCCCGACCGGGTCACGGGGCTCATTCTGGTGGCTGGCAACCCCCACGACCTCGAGCCGACCGAGGAGGAAAAGGCGCGGTTCATGAACACGTTTGCCGACGGCGAGGGGCGGTTGATCGACGTCGTTCGCGCCGGACGCAAGGTCGATGCGATCGACCTCATCCTCAACCTCTGGGCGCCTCGCGTGCCCGCTCCCGATCGAGACCGACTGAGGCTCATCGCCTCCGACAACTACGATCCGCTGGTCAAGTTCCTGACCGAGGGCGAACCGGAGGGCCGGCTTCCCGCGTACCCTGTGGCGTCGTTGTTGCGCACCGGCAGGATCCCCATCCTCTCGCTCTCGGGAGCGCACGACAATCCTGCGGTGAACATGATGATGGGTCGGTTCGCCGCGGAGGTCCCGAGCGCCCGCCACTTTGAGTTGACGGAAGGGGACCACACTCCCAGCCTTTCGGCCCAGGCAGAATTCGATGCCCGAGTCCTCGAATTCCTCGCGCGAATCGAGGGCGGCCAACCGTGGCCGCCCCCTGACAGCTGACGCGAAGCGGGCTCCGTCCGGTCGACCGTCGGCGGTCGAGCGAGGTCCCTTCTCCTCGGGACCGACTCGGCGTTGAGGTCCGACGCCCCGCCACCCCGGGTTCTTCTGGGCGCTCCGCTGTCGTTCGCATTGAGGCGGGTTCGTCGCCCCCCTCCGACGTCCGACTCCTCAGTCGGAAGGGGGTTCGAACACGAAGGCCAAGCGGAAGTACGCCTCGGGAGGAAGTTCCTCGGGTCGTCGTCGGGCCCAGTCGCTCGGCCACCCGGCGTCCCTCGCGAGCGCGTTCGCCCTAACCTCTCCGCCGGCGAGCCGGGGCAGGAGGTTTGCGAGCTGCTTACGACGAGACGAAAAAAGCCCCCGTACGATCCGCTCGAACCGATCGACCGAAGGGACCGGGAGGGGGCCTTCCCGGGCGGTGTGGACGAGGATCTGCCCCAGGACCGCGGGCGGGGGATAGAACGAGCTCGCCGGAACCTCCGCGAACAGCTCGACCTCCCCGTAGAGCCGGGCCGCGATCGAGAGGCGGCCGTACGTCCGCGAACCCGGACCTGCCGCGAGGCGCGCGGCGACCTCCCGCTGGACGAGCGCGACGATCCTCGGAACGCGCCGGGCGAACAGGCGCAGAAGGATGGGAGTTGCGCTCGAGAACGGGAGGTTTCCGACGACGGTCGTGCCGGAGGGTATCTCGACGTCGAGCGCGTCGGCCTCGAGGACCGTGATCTGCGTGCCGAACACGCGACGGAGGTGGTGGGTGAGGCGGCGGTCCCGTTCGACCACTGTCAGCTCCCGGACCCCACGTCGGAGGAGCGCCGCCGTGAGGATGCCGAGGCCCCCGCCGATCTCGAGGACCGGCGCCCCGGACGCGTCGCTCGCGAGCGCCGCCTCCGCGTCGGCCACGAACGGGTCGACGAGGAACGACTGCCCCAGGCGCTTCGAAGGAACGACCCCGAGGCCGGCGAGGACCTCCCGAACCTCCGGTGGGCGCTCGGGGACGGGCCACCAAGCCCTAGGCCCGTCGCGCCTACGGGGCGACGAAGAGACGGTACTTGTCCTCGACACCGAGCAGCTCCTGCTCGATCCGACCGACGATCAGCTTCTCGGGATTCTTGAGATGCAGGCGGTGCTCGATCTCCTCGAACGACGTGAAAGGGGCCCTCCGCCGCTCGTCCACGATCTGCTGCATCGTCTTCTTGCCGATCCCAGGAAGGAGCTCCAGGAGGTGGAACCGCCGCGAGACCGCCGGCGACTCGTTGAAGAAACGGAGGTACTTCGCGCTGTTCGCCCGCACGATCGCTTCAAGCGAGGCCGTGAGCTCCGTGCGACCCGAGACCGTCAGCTCCTCGTAGCCGACCCGGCGTCGGACGTGGTCGATCGGGGGCACGACCCCTCCGTGAGGGAGAAGAGCGATCCGCTCACCGGGCTTGAGGGGTACGCCGGGACGAGGGACGACCTCGAAGAGCTTGAGCCCGTCCTCACCGATGGCGAGGGCGAGCGGCTCGCGGTGGAACCCGCGGTCGGTCTGCCGGCCGTTCGGCAGATAGTCTAGGATGTACGCGAAGTTCTCCACGGGTCCCCCCGCTCATCGGTGGTGGGCCACGATCTCGAGGAGACGCGTGACCTGGGCTTCGTCGAGAGCGACCCGTTCCTTCGAGAACAGGAGCCGGATCTCCTCCGGGTACTGGGGAAGCACGTCCGCGATCTTCACCGCGAGCCCGGCGTCCACGAAGGGTAGGGTTCTCAATTCCGAGACCAGCTTGTCGGTCGCTTCCCCGGAGAGCCGGGCGAACAGTTCGGCGTGCTGCTGGGCGAGGGCGGCCTCGCGAGGGAGCGTCCGGCGGGACGCCTCCTCGACGAGCAGTTCCTTCACCCGTGCGAGGGGGACGGGCTCAGTCATCGGCCCTTCCGGCGGGGGAACGGATCAGGTGGATCGGGGCGGCGACGAGCTCCTTTCGCTTGCCCCCATCGAGGAACTCGATCCGGTACGACCGCCCGGACCGGGCGACGACCGTGCACACCCGGCCCTGGTAGCGGGGGTGTGGCTGGCCGTGGGGGTCCGACGGCTCGATGCGGACGGTCACCTTCTCCCCGATCTCGAACTTCTGGAGGAACCGGTTGACGGGGGGCATCCCCCTCTCGCGGACCTCCTTCGTGAACGTGCCGCGGGAGCGCGAACGGAACCCCTTCGAGCTCTTGACCATCTATCCCTCCGTGTCGTGGATCTCCAGGACGTCGAGGTACTCGACCCTTAGGGGCGTCCCGACGAGCGCGGCGAGGTTCGGGTCGGTCCGTCCGGAATCACCTTCCACCCACTCCTTGATGTACGTGCCCGCCTCGGTCCGAAGGTCGATCGTGAACCGACCCTCCGCCGCGTCCACGACGTGCGCGCTGACGATCCGACGGGTTCGCACGCGGTCGGACCGCCGGTGCGCGACGCGCGTCGGCGTGCGCTGGTCGATCGTGCGACCGACCACGAGAGAGAGGGCCTCATTAACTTTTGCCAGGTCGACCGACCCCGTCACCCCGACGCGGTAGCTCTTCTGGGGCGCGGCCTCCTTGACCGCGACCACGTCCTCCCCCGCCGCGGGAGCCAGGTCCGTGACCTCGACCCGCCCTTTGGCTTCGGGTCCGAGGTCGGCCCCCACGGACCCGAGGTCGATCGAGCGGACCCGGGGCCGGAGCAGCTCCAGGACGAACGGCCGTCCCCGACCGAGCATCCGGGCGTCGATGTCCTCCCGTCCCATGCCGTGGAACCTCGTCCCCTCGGCCCCGGACGCGCGGACGAACGGGGCTCCGACGAGCTCCTCGACGCTCGTCGGGTACGTCTTTCCGCTCCCCGAGCAGGCGTCGCAGCCTCGCCCCCGACAGCGGCGGCACGGCCAGCGCGTCTGGGGCAGCGTGCGATCGAGCTTGCGGTACCGCCCCCGAACGTAGAGCGGCATCACCGTGACGTCGACGTGGCCGACCGGCAGGTCGACCAGGAGGACGAGGTCCGGCCGCTGCGTCCCGCCCGCGGCCCCGGTCCTCGCCTCGATCGTCTTCCCCAGCTCCCGGTTGAAGGCGGGGCGCATGCTCTCGCCCCATTCGGTCCCCACCTCCGTCCAGACGGCCTCCTCGGACGCGAGGCGCTCCGGGTCCCAGCGTGAGCCGCAGGTGAACCGGTGCCACTCGAACCCTTGCGCCGCGCGGACCGCGCGCTCCGCCCAGAGCTCGAGGCGGTCGAACGCCCCTCCGCAGATCGCGCACGGTTCGGCGCCCCGAGGCGTGCCCGGTCCGATCACGGCCTCGATCCGGGCGGCCCGGTCCGAGTTCGTCAGCCCGTGGCCCCACCGGCCGAACAGCCGGCCGAAGCACTCCGGGCAGAGGTTGCGTCCCCGGGCCCCCCGGGCGGCGGAGACCACCGGCTCCGTGAGCTCGAACGTCGGAGGTTCGGTCACGGCCGCGCGACCCGGTCCGTCCACTAAAGTTCGTCGGAACCCCGGCCCCGCCCGGGCGAACCTTTTACTCGGCCATCGTCTCCGGCGACCAGATTCGATGGCCCCGATCACCGAGGTCGAGCTCACGCGCGCCCTCGAGCGGACGCTGGTCGCTCGCGGAAGGATGCCGCTCGCGGAGGCCCGGCCGACGGCCCGGATGGTCCTCGGCTACTTCGGGGCCGAGGACGCCGTCCTCGACAACAAGCTGTCGAGCGAGGACCGTGACCGGTTCTACCTTCTCGAGGAGGAGGGTCTCCTCACGAGCGAGGAGGAGGACGCGACCGTCTCCCGTGGGAAGACCTGGCGGATCCACTACTGGCTGCTCAAGAAGGCGAAGATCAGGGACGTCGGCCAGCGCGGCGAGGCGCCCGCGACGGACGACGCATCGACCGTGTACCGGTCGATCGGGGCCGCCGACTGGCGCCATACGACCGAACCCGGTTCCGGCCCCCGGTGAGCGCCGTTCAACGCCCCGGCGGGGGGCGCGGGACCGACTGAGGGACGCGCGGGCGGCCTACCAGCGCGGGATAGTCGGACCCGTGGATCACGGACCGCACGTGCTCGATCGCGCCGAAGGCGAACGCGACGACCGCGACGAACGCGAGGAACGACGCGGTCTCGACGGCCAGGCCCCCGATGCCGAACACCATCAGGATCGCGGCGAGCGAGGCGAGCGCATTGAACGACGCGTGCATCCCGACCGCGAGCATGAAGTAGGCGCCGCTCCCCGGACCCGGGACGTTGAACCGCGAGCGACCGTAGCCGTAGCCGAACATCCCGGTCGAGCTGCCGTGGAGGACGACGCTCGAGACGCTCCGCAGGGCGATCAGCACGATCCCCGCGGCGAGCCCTCCGGTAAGGTACGCGCCCAGGCCGTAGAGGAACGTCTCGAAGAACCCGAAGCCGAGCCCGACCGAGGCCCCGAACACGGGCGCGTCCGCGATCTTGGTGATCCTTGCCTTCCGCCCCACCACGCCAGAGGCCTTCAGGGCCTCCTCGATGAACGGGGCGATCACGAGGACGAGGAAGAACGCTCCGAGGGTCGAGTTTCCGTTGAGGAACAGGAACTCGGGCCCCGGGTACTTCTGGCTCACCGAGGTCCCGAGCGCGACGAGCACCCCCTCCAGGATCGCCGCCACGAGGGTAGCGAACAGCGCCCCGTAGACGAACGAGGAGAGGAGAGGACCCCACGCCTCCCCCCCGTAGCGCTCGGACTTGCGGACCCACGCGAGGTAGATGAGGGCGGGGACGAGCGAGGCAAGGACGAGGACGGCGAGGTACTCGGCGTCGGTGGTGGCGCTCACGAGGCGGGACCCGGGTTCGGGTACGCGTAGAAGCCCTCGCCGCTCTTACGTCCCAGCTTCTTCGCCGCGACCATCGTCCTCAGGAGGGGGCAGGCGCGGTAACGGCTGTCGCGGAAGCCGTCCCAAAGGACGTCCAGGATGGCGAGCGCGGTGTCGAGGCCGACGAGGTCGGCGAGCTCGAACGGCCCCATCGGGTGTCGAAAGCCGAGCTTGTAGGCCGTGTCGATGTCCTCCCTCGTCGCGACGCCCTCGTAGAGCATCCACGCCGCTTCGTTCAGGAGGACCGCGAGGGCCCGGGTCGTGACGAAGCCGGGGGTGTCGGCGCTCGTGACGACCGTCTTTCCCAGGCTCTCGGCGAACGCTCGCACGCGCTCGAGGATGTCCGCCCGGGTCCGGTGGCCCGGGATGAGCTCGATCAGGCTCATCTGAAGGACCGGGTTGAAGAAGTGGAGCCCCACGAGCCGTCCCGGATCCTTGAGGTCCTGACCGATTGACGTGATCGGGAGGGAGGAGGTGTTGGACGCGAGAAGGGTCGTAGGACGGGTCGCTTCTTCGAGCTCTGCGAAGAGCCGGCGCTTGACGGCGAGGTCCTCGGGCGCTGCCTCGATCACGATGTCCGCCGAGTCCGCCCGTCGCAGGCCGATCGCGATCTCGATCCGTGCGATCGCCGCCTCCCGTTCGGCGGGCGACACCTTCTGCCGCCCGACCGCGTGCTCCAACGCACGGGCCGCGTTCTCGAGGCCCCGCCGGGCGAACTCCTCCGTCACGTCCTCGAGCGTCACGGTGTAGCCGGCAAGCGCGCATTGCGCCGCGATCCCGCTTCCCATGATCCCGGCTCCCGCCACGAACACCCGCTTCAGGACGGACGAGCGCGGGTCGCTGTCGCCGCCGGCGGCCTCGCCGCTCATGCAGGCCCCGCGAGGATGGAGGCGGTCCGGGCGGCCCGGAGGAACTCGCACGACCGGCAGACGCCTCCCGAGGAAGGCTCACCGCAGACGAGACAGGCCGAGGGTCCCGCCGCCGTCCCCGCGGCGGACCGCCCCTCCAGGATTCTATCCCGAGCGCGGAGGAGCGACTGGCGGGTTCCGGGGTGAGCGGATTCGAGCTCCCAGACGATCTCCCGGAACCGGTTGCGGAGGGCCCGGCCCGCGTGCGGGCACTCGGCGTGGTCGAACGGCAGCTTCGCTCGCAGGGCGTAGAGGAACACCTCCCGTTCGGGGACCTGGTCGAGGGGGGCGAGCCGCGGCACCAACGCCTTCGTGACCCCCCGGTGGGGGGCCATCCGGGCCAGCCGGTCGAGGTCCCCTCGAACGAGGTTCATGAGAACGGTCTGGGCGAGGTCGTCGAGGTTGAACCCGAGGATCAGGGCGTCCGCCCCGGCGTTGCGCGCCGCACGATTGAGCAGTTGTCTCCTCCAGACCCCGCAGTACGAGCACGGCGGGGTCCCCGGGGTCGCACGGGCGAGCCCGTCGGTCGTCGTTCCGAGCTCCGTCCGGGCCCGAACGATGACGTGTTCCACGCCGAGCGCGTGGGTCAGCGTCCCGGCCGCCCTCAGCGTACGCGTGCGGTAGCCCGATATCCCCTCGTCGACGCTGATCGCGACGAGACGCACTCCCGGCCTCGGTGCCAGGTTCCGGTGAGCGAGCGAGAGGGCGACCGAGGAGTCCTTGCCGCCGGAGAGCGCCACGGCGACCGTCCCTCGGGCGAATCGCGGAAGCTGCCGGTTCAGCGAGCGGCGGAACCGCGCCTCGACCGTGGCGTCGAGATGCTCGCCGCAGACGTGCGCGCCCCGGTAGGGTTGGTCCACCACGGCGGGCGCGGCGCACGAGGAGCAGCGCACGGGCGGGCCACGGGGCCCCGGTATTTGAGAAAGCGCGACGCGACGCTTCCGATGGGCGGATACGATTATTAGGCGACCCCCGGCCAGCGGACCGGGATGGCATCGTCGGCTACGCTCTCCCGCCCGACCGCGTTCGGCCGTCGGCCGCGTCTCGCGCGGTCCGTCGCCGAAACGGGCGGGGAGTTCAGCGTGACGGACCTCGTCGAGCGGTTCCAACGGATGCTGCAGGTCCAGGAACGGAGCCCGTGCACCGTGAAGCAGTACGGGCACATCGCCCGCACGTTCCTTTCCTACGCCCAGAAGCCGCTCGAGGACGTGACCGAGAGGGACCTCGAGGCGTTCCGGGAGTACCTCGTCCTGCAACGTCACTACTCGAAGAACTCGATCTACACGACGATCCGCGGCCTCGCGTGCCTCTTCCGGAGCTTTGGACTCTCCACCGCGGAGGCCCTCGACCCGCCCCGCAGGCCGGAACGCCTCCCTCGCTACCTCTCCGAGGAGGAGGTGCACCGTCTCTTGGAGGCGGTGAAGGAGTCGCCGCGGGACAACGCGATCGTCCACGTCCTCGCCTTCGGCGGCCTTAGGGTGGGCGAGCTCTGCCACCTCTTGAACGAGGACGTCGAGTTCGAGCGGAACATCCTGCACGTCCGATCGGGCAAGGGCGACAAGGACCGGGAGGTCGTCCTCGAGGACCGTACCCGGGCCGCGATCGACCGCTACGTGACGGAGCGGACCCTCGCGGGACCGCGGGGACCGCGCCTCTTCGGGGTCGGGCCCGTCACGGTCGAGCGCGTCGTTCGAAGGGCAGCGGTGGCCGCCGGGATCCCCCGGAAGGTGACCCCCCACGTCCTGAGGCATACCCTGGCGACGGCCCTCCTCTCGCGCGGGTGCGACATCCGCTACATCCAGAAGCTCCTGGGGCACGCCTCCGTGGCGACGACCCAGATCTACACCCACGTCGATACCCAAGCGTTGCGCGACGCCTACCACCGCGCGAAGCCCCAGTATTAACCCGGCCCGCCAGTCCCCGCCCGTGCGCGTCGAACGGGCCGAGGTGATCGTGCTCGGCGCCGGTATCGCCGGCGTCGCGCTCGCCTACCATCTCTCCCGCTGCCACGTGGGCCCCGTGGTCGTCTTCGACCCTCGGACCCCGGCGGCGGGGGCGACCGGTCGCGCGGCGGGAATCGTCTCGGAGCAGCTCTGGGACCGATGGGATGTCGAGGTGGTGCGGGAGTCGAAGGAGGAGTACGCTCGGTTCGCGGAGGCGTCGGACCCCGCGGCGTACCGGACCGTGGGCTTCGCCCGGTGGAGCTCCGACCCGGTCGTGGCGAGCGCGCTTCGCGACGGCACGACCCGCCTTCGCGCGTGGGGCGTCGAGGTCGCCTCCGTCTCCGCGGACGATTTGCGCTCCCGGGTCCCGGTGGCCCGCTGCGACGACATTCTGGAAGCCGTGTGGGCCCCGGGCGACGGGGTCGTGACGCCGAGCGCGATGACGGAGATGTATGCGGAACGCGCCCGCCGCCAGGGCGTCGACTTCCTGTTGGGCGCCCCTCTCGGCTCGTTCGGAGCCGACGGGGGTTCCTGGCGCCTCACCACGGGCGAGCGCGCCGTGAGCGCTCGGCGTGCGGTGGTCGCGGCCGGAGCGTGGTCGAAGCGCCTCCTGGCCTCCCTCGGCCGGTCGCTCCCGCTCGTCCCGTACCGGACCCAGGCCGCTCTCGTCCGCCCGTCCCGGCCGTCCACGGTTCCCCTCCCTTCCGTCCACGACCTCGATCTCGACGTCTACGCGAGGCCGGAGGACGAGGGCCGCATTCTAGCGGGCGACGGGACCGAGCGGTTCGAGGCCGACCCGGAGACGTTCCGTCCGTCGGGCGACGAGACGTTCGTCGCCCACCTCGCCGAGAGCTTCGAACTCCGGTTTCCCGGATGGAAGGACGCCGAGCTCGTCCGGGCTTGGGCCGGGGTTTGCACGGCGACCCCCGACCGACGGCCGCTGATCGGCCCCGTTCCCGGGGGCGGCGGGATCTACTGCCTGATGGGGTTCAACGGGTTCGGCATCATGCGGGCCGGGGGCGCGGCCCGACGCCTGGCGGACGCGATCGCGAGCGGGGACGGCGACCGGGAGATCGAGCGCCTTCGTCCCGTGCTCCCCGCACGTTTCGGCCCGAACCCCCCCCAGTTCTCGCCCCAGCCCGGCTTTACGCTGGAAGCCGGGCCGCATCCGCGGTTCTGAGCCGCGCCTCGGCCCACGGCCGCCTCCAGAATCCCTGACGTGGAGGCCCCCCGTCCCTCTCGACCCATACCTAGTTATCGGGGACCGTTCTTGGCCCCGTGCCGCGTTGCGGCAGAAGGAATCGAAGATGGGATGCGGAAAGATGAAGGTCGCCTGCGACGACGGGTTCGAGATCGTGACCAAGGACAAGCACGAGCTCGTTTCCCTGACCCAGTGGCACGTGGACCATAGCCATCACAAGAAGGTCAGCGAGGCCGAAGTGATGGCGATGTCCAAGCACCCGTAGGGTGCCCCCCACGCACTAACCCTTTCCTCCCCGGCCCGGCGTCCGGGACCGCGGGGTCGAATCAACCCGGCGCGCCGGTGGCCGTCCGGAGGCGGTCGAGCTTCTCGAGGAACTCCACGCCCTCCCCGGTGCTCATCGGCCGTCCGTCCTCCCGGGTCAGCGGGAGGCCCGCTTCGGCGCAGGCGTCCTCCGGCGTTCGTCCCTCCAGGAGCCTCCGGACGGCGAACCGTTCCCGAGGGCTGAGGGAGAGCGCCCCCAGCTGAAACTCCTCGAACGCCTCGAACGCGACCGGACAGACCAGCCGACCGAGCTTCGCGAGCTCGGCAGCGTAGAGCCGGATCTCCTCCTGAGCGTGCGGGTCCAGGCGGAGCGACAGGAAATGGAAGAGGTTCCAGAGGTTCGCCTTCCAGTACCACTGCGTGTAGTACGCCACCGGAAGGAGCAAGCGCGCGGTCTCCCTCGCGACCCCGGCGTCGAGCGCGCGGGTGTAGGCGGCGTACGCGTCCCGCGCGATCCGGTCGAGGTCCGTGCGGAACCGCTCGACCGGCTCGGCCGGCAGCGGCTCGCCTCGCCCCTGCCGGTTCCGGGTCGACTGGTAACGGACCTCCTCGGGCGGCGGAAGCTCGAACTCGTCGGGAACGACGGAGTACCTCGCCGAGTACTCGTTCACCGAGGCCGTCCGGTGCCGAATGAACTGCCGGGCGACGAAGATCGGCAGTCGGATGAGGAACTTGTACTCCACCATCTCGAACGGCGTCGTGTGCCGATGCCGCATCAGGTATCGGATCAGCCCCCGGTCGTCGCGGACGGATTTCGTACCGCGGCCGTAGGAGACCCGAGCGGCCTGGACGATCGCCGCGTCGTTCCCCATGTAATCGACGAGAACCACGTACCCGTGCGAGAGGACGGGATGCTTCGTCCCGATCTCCTTCTCGGCCGCCGGCACCACCGGACGGACCATGGGGGACTCGTCGGACGCCATGCCGGAGGCGGGAACGCCCGGCTCCGATAAAGACGCCGAGGTCGGGCACGTCCCGCGCGACCTCCGGGCGTGACGAGGAGTCGTGACGGGAAAGGGGGCGAGGACGCCGAGGAGAAACCACGACGAAACGCTTAGGTCGGTCGCGGGTTCGAGGGCACTCCGGAAGGAAGGGCGTGGCGCGGATCCTCGTGGCGGTGGCCTGGCCCTACGCGAACGGGCCGTTCCATCTCGGCCACCTCGCGGGAGCCTACCTTCCGGGCGACATCTTCGCCCGGTTTCACCGGCTCCAGGGCGACGAGGTGCTGATGGTCTCGGGGTCGGACATGCACGGCACCCCGATCCTGGTCACGGCCGAGAAGGAGGGACGACCCCCCGCGGAGGTTGCTGAGCGGTACGACGCGATCAACCGGGCGGCCTTCCAGCGGCTCGGCTTCTCGTTCGACCTGTTCACCTCCACCCGGACGATGGTTCACGAGCGCACCGTCCAGGAGGTGTTTCTTGCGCTCCTCGAACGGGGGTTCGTCCGCCGGCGCACCGAGGAAGCCCCGTACTGTCCGAAGCACCGGCGCTTCCTGCCGGACCGCTACCTCGTCGGAACCTGCCCTCACTGCGGCTTCGAATCGGCCCGGGGGGACGAATGCGACCGGTGCGGGCGGCCCCTGGAGGCTCGCAGCCTCGGCCAGCCTCGCTGCTCCCTCTGCGGAACCCCCGCCGCGCTGCGAGCGACGGAGCACTTCTTCCTGGAGCTCGACCGCCTCCAGCCGATGCTCGCTGAGTACCTCGCCGGCCAGCGGCACTGGCGGCCCGGCACCTTGCGGGTGGCCGAGAACTTCCTCGAAGAAGGGTTGCACCCCACACCCATCACTCGCGATTTGGAGTGGGGCGTTCCGCTGCCGCTCGACGGGTATCCCACGAAACGGTTCTACGTGTGGTTCGACGCGCTGATCGGTTACCTGTCGGCGTCCAAGGAGTGGGCGATCCGCGCAGGACGTCCCGAGGCGTGGCGCCGCTTCTGGGACGCGCGCGAGCCGGTCCGCCAGTACTACTTCGTCGGGAAGGACAACAAGTTCCACCACACGATCGTCTGGCCGGGGACCCTGATCGGGGTCGGCGGGTATCGATTGCCGTACGACGTCCCCGCGAACGAATGGCTCCTGGTCGGGGGAAAGAAGGTCTCCAAGACCCGAACGGAGGAAGAGACCGCGTTCGTCCCGAGCCTCCTCGCGAACTTTCCTCCGGACGTCATCCGGTTCTACGCGGCCGCGCTGGCGCCCGAGAACCACGACACGGAGCTCGACTGGGACGAGTTCCACAAGCTGCACGACGAGGTCCTCGCGAACCAGTACGGGAACCTCGTCCAGCGCGCACTCGTCCTGGCCCGCGAGAGGTTCTCGGGGCGCGTGCCCGCCCCGCCCGAGGGGTGGACTCCGGACGCGAACCCGGCCGCCGGACCCCGGATCCGGGAATCCCATCGGAAGATCACGGCCGCCTACGAGGCGGTCCGGCTGAAGGAGGCGCTCGACCTCACCCTGGAGGAGGTCCGCGAGGCGAACCGCCGATTCCACGAGGCCCGGCCGTGGCAGGGCTCGGACGCCGAGCGGGCGCGAGCCGTCTACGAGACGGTCTGGCGGCTCCGGGCGGTCGCGATCTGGCTCGCCCCGGTCCTCCCGTTCTCGAGCGCCGAGGTCTATCGGATGCTCGGGTTCTCCCAACCTCCCGGCCCGGGCGACTGGGGGACGGCCGTAGAGCCGGTTCCGCCGGGGCAACCTCTCGGCGAGCTTCGTCCCCTCTTTCCCCGCTCGGACTCCGCTGCGGCCCGCAAGGAGAGCTCCGGCGCGGCCCGCGCCGCACGCGAGCCGCCCCTGGCGGTGCGGGCCGGGATGATCCGGTCCGTCAGCGTTCACCCGTCGGCGGACCGGCTCTACGTCCTCGAGATCGACGCGGGCGAGCCGCAGCCGAGAACGGTCGTGGCCGGTCTAAGGTCCTCGTACCCCGAAGACGCCCTGCGAGGACGACCGGTCGTGTTCGTATCGAACCTCGCGCCCCGGACGATCCGGAAGATGACGTCCCAAGGGATGATCCTCGCCGCCGAGTCGGGCGAGCGAGCGGTCCTTCTCGAGCCTCCGGCAGGAACGCCGGTCGGAGCGTTCATCGACGGCTCCGGCCCCGGCGACCGCCAGATCGCGTACGAGGAGTTCGCGAGCGTGGCCCTCGCGGTGGGACGGGCCGGCACCGGGGTGAAGGACGGCCGGACCGCGGTCGACGTCGGGGGACGCGAGGTGCGCGTGGCGGGCGAGTGGCCCGCCGGTACGATCGGAATCGTACGGCGCGCCTCCGAAACCGCCGACGAAGGAGAATTCCTTTCCTTCGGCCCGGGGCTGGCCGTCCGCCCATCCGAGGAAGTTGCGGTGGGCGCGAAGGTGCGATAGACGTGTCGGTCCGGATCGACCTGCACGTCCACTCCCGGCATTCCCCGGATTCCACAGTGAACGTCGAAGAGTACGTGCAGCACGCCGCTCGCGTGGGCCTGAACGGACTCGCCCTGACCGACCACAATTCGTCGGCGGGCCTTGGAGAGCTCGACGCCCTCGCCCCGCGCTACCCCGAGCTTCTCCTGCTTCGGGGGGTCGAGGTCAGCACCATCGAAGGCCATCTCCTCGTCTACGGAGTCCACGAGGCGCCCCCTGCGCCGAGACCGTTGGTCGAAACGCTCGATTGGGTGCGGGACCGAGGCGGGGAGGCCGTCCTGGCGCACCCGTTTCGCTGGACCCATGGCGTGGGCCGTCGGGTCGCCGAATCGTCGCCCGTTGCGGCGGTCGAGGTCACGAACGGGCACAACTCCCCTCGGGCGAACCTGCGGGCCGCCCTCCTTGTCGCGCGGCGGCGCCTGGGAGCGACGGGGGGAAGCGACGCGCACCAGATCACTCAGCTCGGTCGTGCGTTCACCGAGTTTCCCGACGGCTCCGAATCGACGGACGCCCTCCTGGAGGCCATCCGGAGGGGAGGGACCCGAGGCGGGGGTTCCGGATCCGGGCTCGGGGAGCGAGTGGCCCTCACGACCCGCTCCGCGTTCCTACGGTTCCGCCGAGGATTTCGACCGATCTGACCGCCGGCGTCCGTCGGCAACGGGGTACGGCTTCGTCCGTTCCCGCGATACCCTCTGCTTCCCGGGATCAGGCCAGCCGGGAACGGTCGACGGTCGATGGTGCGACCGACCGGTATCGACGGGTCGCGCGGCGCTTGGCCGCGCCGTAGATCCCGATGCCGAGGAGTACCACTCCCAAGAAGACCAGGACCGTTTGAGTCTCCGCAAGGATCACGACTATCCCCGTCGCGATCAGTGCGCCGAGGGTCCACCCCGGCCACGTGAGGGCCGGGGTGGTGGGTGGCGTGGTGTTGGACGTACTGACGGTCGTCATGCTCCGGGTCGAACCACGAGCGACCTGCCGTTTCGCAGGCTAGAGCCCTAGCGGGAGCGAGAGGTTGCCACTCGACCCACCGGTCGCTCCACCGCTCAGCGCGCCGAGGAGGCTCGGGCCGTTGGTCCACGTCGGAACGAGCGAGAGCAGCCCGTGAACGCCGGCGACGCCGGCTACGCTCCCAGCGAGCGCAAGACCCGCGACACCGAGTCCGACGCCCGCGAGGGCTTTCACCGCGAGTCCGACCTTGGCCGCAAACGCAGCGTTGGCTGAAAGGGAGCTCGCCGAGCCGCTCGCCCCTTGGCTCGCGCCTGAAACACCCATTGCCGAGGCTGAAGAAATCGACGAGCCGGCGGTCCAGCTCGACCCCCGGTTCCCACGGCACCGCCCGACCCGGCGGCTGCCGTCGAACCGGCAGACATGGTCGACTCCGCCGTGCCGCCGATCGCCGTTGGCCCGAGGGAACCCGCGGACCCCCCGGCGTTCACCAGCCCAGTGGCGACGTTCGCTCCGGCCGCTACCCCGGAACCCACCGTTGCGTTGATGCCGGCTACCCCGGCGCCCGTGCTAAATCCCGTCGTGCCTCCGGAACTCACGGTCCCTCCGGCGACCGCGAGACCGGTGCCGGTGTTCGCTCCCGCCGTCACCGCGGAATCAACAGAGCCGGCGATGCCTGCCAGGCTCGTCCCGGCGTTCGCGGCTCCCGCTCCACTGGATCCGATCGCCGCGCCGACGCTCCCCAGGCCGGTAGCCGCGTTGGCGCCCACGGATCCGAGCGTACCTGCGGTCCCGGTCGCGCCGGCCGCTCCGGACGTCCCGCCCGCGCTCACCGTTCCGCTAGTTTCGGCTCCGGCGGGACCGAGTAACCCGCCAGGCCCTGCTGCTCCGGGGGTGGCGACAGACCCCGTTGACCCGGCCGAGCCTCCGGCTCCCACCAAGCTGTGAATCCCGGCCGGGCTTACACCGCTCAACGACCCTGATCCGCTGGCCATGCCGCCGGCGCCGAGGGTTGCCGAAGGACCCGCGGCGCTTGCCGCGGCGGTGCCCGACGCGCTCACGGCGCCCATTCCGTGAGTGCGCGAGCCGCCGGCCGTCATGCTCGATCCGGTTCCTCCCGAACCCTGCGTCGCGAGGGCGCGAGCGACTCCCTGCGTTTCCGCTTGGGCGGTTGCCCCAGTCCCCGCGAGTGCCGTCGTCTTCGTTCCGTCGCACGAGGCCGCGGCCCGCGCGGTTCCGGTTGCGGTAGCGTTCATTCGTCTCACCTGCCACCGCACCCCCTGACATGCTAGATGAACCGATGTCCAACCTCCGCGTCGAGCGATTGGACAACTCGAAACCTTCCCTCGGGAGAGCGTTCGGCGACCGAATCGGCGAGTCCCGAGGGCTTTATGCCCGGCCCACCTCGGGACCCCTGCGCCGAGGTGGCAGAATGGTTAATGCGACGGACTGCAGATCCGTTTCCTGGGGGTTCGATTCCCTCCCTCGGCTGGAATTTATCGCCGAACCCCGCGCACGAGATCGGGATGCGGATGTGACATTATCTCGAGAGCTTGAGCTGCGGTCGGCGGCCGGCCCGAGACCTCGTTCGTGGAGATCCAGCGTCCGGAAAGGGGTGGGTTTAGTGCCAAAGCCGGTCCACCGGGACTCGCGATAGGATTCCGGCGGGATTTCCGGGGGCCGATGCGTCCTCTCGGAAGGGACCACTATAAGTCGGAATCCGCGGGCCGTCGTGAGTGCATCGCCACTTGTCCGTCGCTCTTCGCCACCGTCTCCGGCTCTACGCTCCGGTTGATCGTAACCTCGTTGACGATCACCAGCATCTCGATCGCCATGACGAGGTTCGAGACGACTCGTTGAGCCGCCACCGCGACGCGCCGGTCGGAAATGTGGCGGGCGAGCGAGTCCCCGAGCATATGGTCGGCCGGTAACGACTTGTCGATCTCGTTCAGGTTCGAGTTCGCGTCCACCACGGAGAGTCGGGTGAACGCATCCATGGTTCGCCGGAGCAGACTTTCGACGCGGGAGATTAGACCGAGCAGGTCCGAGAGCGCCGGCTTCGGAACGCGTCGGAGCCCCGGAAGGTTGTTGTCGAGCTCGTGGCCAATCCCCGAGATCAGATCCCCGGTGACCTCGAGGACCTTCGCGAGGAGCCGGTAACCGATCTGATAGTGGTGGCTCTCCACGCCGATGTCGCGGGCGACCTGGAAATCGTCCGAGGAGAGAAGCAGCTGGCGGACCATCAGGAGATAGAAACGGTCGATCTCGTCCTCCATGGGGCCGAGTTGCTGAAGCGCGGTGGGATCCCCTCCCGCAAGGACGCTCCGGCACGTCTCGAGCTCGGTGTGCAAGACCCGCACGACCTGGCTCATGAGACGGTGGAACTGGTACTTCCCCGGGTCGACGAAGTTCTGCACCTCGACGCTTCCGGTCTCCTCATCGACGACCGTCATTCCGAGGACGTGGGCGACCGTCCGTCGGACCTCTTGGCGCTGTTCGGGCGTGACGCCAGAGGACGAGGTGACGACAACCTGGTCCTGGCCGGTAATGTACGCTCCGATGAGGAGACGGGCCAAGAGCTTCGGCGGGGCCGCGCTCGCGTCGATCCGTAGGAGACGTTGGCGACGTTCGGTCGGAGCTTCCGCGTTCGCAGGAGTGATCTCGAGCCGTCCCTCTCCGAGGTCGCGGAAGCGCAGAGTATCCCCTGTCTGAAGGTTCATCGAGTCGGTCCAGGCCTTCGGAAGGGTGATCGACAACGACGAGGAGCCGGTCCGTTGCACTCTCCGGGTGAACCCGGGTACGGGCGGCCCCTCCACCCGCTCTTTCCGATCCCGGGGCATGACGACCGCATCCGCTCGAGCGCATTAGCCAACCCCCGCACGGAGTCGCGCATCCGACGTGACCGGGGACTGTCTCCTTACTCTCCTTACCGCCGGGAGCGTACCCCCATCACTCACCAGGCCCCTAACCGCCGTAGAGGCGGCTCATGAGACCCCAGCAAAGGATGAGAGTCTTCGACCGACGGAACTGGCGACGATCGGCACGAGCACCCCGATGGCTCCACCGAGCGTCGACCGAAAAGAGTGAAGCGCCTCCCGCCGAGGCGGGGATGACCCGGGGGACCTGAGGATGTCGTTCATCGACATCCTAGCCCTGGAGGAAGCCACCCTGCTGGTTGCCGCCGTCATCCTGGCGTACGTAGGCGTCCTGGGACTGTTCGCGATTCGCCGGAACGACGCCGTGGGCGTCAAAGACAGTCTCCGGAGCGCGGCCATCCCGGTGAGCAGCATCGGAGCGATCGCCACGTTCTTCGGGTTATGGGGAGAGATGGTCTGGCAGTACCCCTCCATGGGAAAGGTCGGGCTCGGCTACAACATCTTCTTCAACGATGTCTACCTGCTTTTCGGGATCACCCTCCTCGTTGCAGGCCTCTCGATGGCCCTCTCGCTCAAGCTGCAGTACGCGGGGCTCTTCGCGCTCGTGGCCGGCGGCGTGACCATCAGCTACGGCTACGTGGGTTACCAGATGGGTTACACCAGCGAGCCGCTCGAGACGCTCCTCCTCTACGGAGCGTTCGGCCTCGCCGGAGTCCTCGCGATGCCGGCGACGTTCGTCGTAGACCACTTCCTGGCCAGCCCGGTCGGGACCGCCGTACCCGTGGGGATCGCGACCCCGGCTGCCCGCCGTCATCCCTCGATACAAGCTTCGACGCGCGCGGTCCAGCCGATTATCCCGGTCGACACGAGCGGCAACCCGGACCTTGCCGCCGCCATCCGCTCCCGGCTCCGCATCCCGCTCTACGTCAGCGTCCCGGTGCTGGTGTTCGTGGTGGCGATGGCGCTTGCGGCCGTTGCCGCGCTGCTCTACCTCGACACCACATTGCCCAAGCACCTGGCGAGCGCGCCCTAAGAAAAGACGACCAAGCGGTTTTGCGGCCGCCCGGGCCGGGAGGGGGAACCCCCCTCCCGGCGTCCCCTTGCTCGAGCCGGGGAAGGCGGCATCGAGAGCACCAAACGCCTGATCGACCCGGACGAAAGGAGACCATGAACGATGGATGACTCCGAGGTCTGGTACGGTGTCGTCACCAGCTCGGACTCCATTCCCACACCTCGCCTCCGAATCGCCGATCATCCGTTCCTCCGTGGGATCGATCCCGACCTCATGAGGGAGGCTGGCCGAGGCTCGATCGACACGACCCACGAGACCGGGGACCTGATCGTCCGGGCCGGCGCGCCTGCGGACCGGTTCCACCTCATCTTCCACGGCCGGGTCGCCATCGAGGTCGGCGGTCCGCATCGGGTCCGACGGACGGTCCAGACGATCGGGCCGGGGGAGGTTCTCGGTTGGTCGTGGCTCTGCCCTCCGTATGTCTGGCCGTTCGACGGAAGGGCTCTCAAGGAGACGCGGATCGTATCGCTCGATGCGACGTTCCTCCGCCGCGCTCTCCGATCGCGGCCGGCCAAGGGGTACCGATTCCTCCTGCGGTTGCTGCCCGTGATCGGGCAGCGCCTGGAGAACGCCCGCATCGAGATGGCCGGTCTCCAAGGACCGTAGGCTGCAGCCGAGGTCAACCGAGGCCTTATCTCCGAGAGCAGGGGTCCGGTCCTCGTGCGGCTCCTAATCGTGGACGAGGACCGACGTGCCCGTGGGGTCTTATCGAACCTCCTCGCGGGTCTGGGCCACGAAGTCGCTACCGCCTCGTCCGCCCCGGCGGCACTCGCCCGGCTTGAAGCCGGGCCGTTCGACCTCGTTTTCACGGAACTTCTCACGCGGCGGGTGGATGGGATGGAGCTTCTGAGGACGGTCCGCCGGCGCTGGCCAGCGACCCGGGTCGTCGTATTGGCCGGTTCCCCGGACGTCGAGGCAGCGGTCGACGCGATGCGGCTCGGGGCGGTCGACTGCCTCCGCAAGCCCGTCGACGAGACGCGGCTCGAGGGAGTGATCGAGCGGGAGCTCGCGCCTCTCGAGGGTCGACAAACGCCCGATACGGCCGTGAGCGGTCGCCGCAAACCTAACGGCGCGGCGCCCCCGCGATCCGAGACATTCGCCGCGCACGAGCTCGGGGAGGCGCGCCTCGAACCCGTGCATTCCGAGGCCCGGGTTCAGAAAGTACTGCGGATCGACGCGACGGGCGCCCCCACCAACCTCCTCGGCCGGCTCTTGGTGGGGAGCTACATCACCGGGCAGGATCAGGTCCTCGTCACGGGCCGGAATGGGCTTACGACCGCTCAGCGAAAGGAGATACACCAAGTGGTCGACCGAACCCTTGGAATGAGCGTGGTCGGGGATAGCCCGGCCTTGGTGGAGGTCCAGAATTTCGTCGACCCGGGGAAGCACGAGCTGGCCCACCTCATCCATCGGGTCGTACGGATGCTCCAGACCGAGCTCGAGGCCTGTCGAACCGCACTCGTCGGGGGGGAGGCTCCGCCGCTCCAAGCCATCGATACGATCGAGGAGGAGATCGACCGACTCTACCTCCTGATGGTCCGCCAGCTCCTCCTCTCCTCCGACAGCCCCCGCATCGCCCGGAGCATCGACGTGGAGAGCCACCACTACCAGATTGGCTACCGACTGGTCGCGAAGGTTCTCGAGGTCACGGGGGACCTGATTCACGGGGTCGGGATCGAGCTTCGAGGAAACCTTCCCGGGCTGCACCGCATCTCCCCGACCTTGATCCGCGAGCTGGTGATCCGGATCGAACGACTCGAGCTCATCCTGACCCGCACCATGGACGCTTTCACGCGCCTCTCTGCGGTGGACGCGAACGCGACGCTGAACTTGATTGGAGAGATCCTTCCAGCCGACACCAACCTCGGTCGGTTGATCGCCCGGCGGGTCCCGGACCGGAAGGTCGCCATTGCGGCCCATCGGATCGTCTGCAATCTGGTCATGGCGCTCGAGATGCTCATCATCGTGAACGAGGTCACGATCAACCGGAGCGTTGAGCCCGAGACGGTGGCCCACACGGACCTCCGAGTCCGGACCGGCGCTCACGCGCCGCGTTCACCGAGGGCGTCACCCGCCCCGCCCGCTCCCCCGGCCCGCGCACCCGACCGCGAATTCGGGATGAACTCCTGAGTACCTTGATCGCCAGCGTCACCGTACGACGCTCTGGCCGCAGGGTGTTGCACCCCCTCTGCGCGAACCCCGGGCCCGGTCAGACGGGGTCGGTCAGGACACCTCGGAACTCACGGCGCTGCCCGGTGAACGGGATCGGCCGTCGGACCCGTAGCCGGGCTCCTCCCGAGCCTACCGGCGGGCCCGCGGTCGACGTTTGTGCGACGGACGCACCGTGAAGACCGGGATTCGGGGCTTGCCGTCAGCACGACCCGCCCTCAGGGGGCCGGCGGAGCGGCCGCTGCTAACGGTCGAGCCGTCTAAGCCGTCTCGTGGAAACGCGCCCTGGCTCGGGAGTCCCGCGGTCCCGCGCGATCGATTCGGTTAGGGTGGCCAGTCGCCCGGGGGTAGGAATCGTGCCCCGTTTCGGTCGAGAGTCGCCCGGGTTGAGCCAGAACTTCGTTCCGTCACCCGGGGGTTGTGTAGGGAGGGCGGCCCTAACGGGCGGGGGATCACAACGACCGCTTCCCGGGGAGAATCTGGAGCTGAGGAGGAAACGAACTCTTCGACGATTCCCTCCCTCGGCTGGAAGTTCTCCCAGAATGCGCGACACGCCACCATGGCGTCGTAGGGTAGCCGAGTTGGGACTCCCGACTCAACGTTCGGGTTGCGTTTCTGGCGGGATTGGTCCGGAAGAGTTGGGTGAAAACCTCAAGCCTGTCGCGTCAGGGCAACAGGCTCATGCCGGATACAACGTAGAGATGTTCCACCTGAAGGTGGGCCGAGCTAGCAGGTAATCGATCACTGCTCTGGCGAGAGCAGCTTCCCTGACCTGATGACGTAGAGAATGTTCTCAGGAGCCAGCGCCTCGATGTCCGTGACAGGGTTCCCGTTGACGACAACCACGTCCGCCCTGTAGCCCTCCTTCAGGAGGCCGCTGTCCTCCAGTCCCAGGCACTCGGCCGCCCTGGACGTGGCAGCGATCAGCGCCTCCCTGTTCCCCAGGAACTTCGCCTCAGCCACTATCTCCTCGTAGTTCCTGCCGTGAGGTCTGGCCTCGTCCCCGACGATGTCCGACCCCATCACCACCTTCACCCCGTGTTCCCTCGCGATCTCCATGTCTTCGGAGAGGTGGCGCTTCACCACCTCGTTGTACCGGTTCTGGTAGGCGGGATTGCTGTAAGTCACCAGGGTCGGAACGTAGTATATCCCCTTCTTCGCCACCGCGCGGGCTATCTTCGGCGTAAGGCCCAGCCCGTGCTCGATGGAGTCCACCCCGGCGTCGACGACGCTGCTGAGCGCCTCCTCCCCGTAGGCGTGGGCCGCCACCTTCAGGTCGAGGCGCCTCGACTCGTCGACGATGGCTCCGATCTCTTCCTTGGTGAAGTTGGGTTTGATCCTCCCTCCTCGAGAGAAGGCTCCCGAGGCGTAGAACTTCACCACCTTCCCGCCGTCTCTCGCCACCTTCCGGACCGCCTTTCGGCACTCCCAGGGGCCGTCGCAAAAGAAGGTGTAGGATGCAAGCTGCTGCGCCAGCTCGAGGGGGAAGGCCGGAGGGTCGTCGTCCTCCCCTGTCTGGGCGAGCGCCCTTGAGCAGGAGACGACTTCAGGGCCCTCGATGGAACCCTCGGCGACCGCCTGGGCGAGGTGCACTCCCCCCTTGGTACCGAGCTCCCTGACGGCGGTGAACCCTGAGTGGAGGAGCCGTCTCAGGTCTCCAGCCCCTCGGAGCACGGCCAGTGTGTCAGGGACCGACGCCCAGGCTGTTACCCCTTGGCCCTTGGCGGAGTAGAAGTGGACGTGGGCGTCGATGAGCCCGGGAAGTATGGTAGCGTCACCGAGCTCGAGCTTCTTGGCCCCCCGGGGCTCCTCCACCTCTCCTCTCTCCCCAAAGCCTTGGATGACCCCCTTGTCGGTGTCGATCTTCACGACCCGAGACTTGTAGAGGTTCCTTCCGTCAAAGGCCCTGCCCTTGAGAATCAGGACGGACATCGGGTTCGCCAGCTCACAGGGAAGCCGGGGTTCGTACTTGTCTGTAGGCCCGCGCTGACCTCGGCCTGTAGCACGACGACCTCGGGTCCGAAACCCGGACCTTGAGTCCGCGCGTAGGGGTCAGGGCGTCCCAACGTGCGATGAGACCCTGGCGGCGACGTAGGGGACATGAACCGATTCGTCAAACCCCCCTTTCGGCTTCGGGCACGATGGTTGAGCTTCGAGGCGATGTCCGACTCCCTTCGATCGAGCGCGATCACGTGCTAACTTAAACGCGGACGGGACTCTGACACCTCCACGAAGACGCGACAGCTCGGGCGTCACGGACCCCGCGTATCGGCCATCGGCCTCGGGTGCATGGGAATGTCGCAATCGTACGGTGCTCCCAACGCGGTCGAAGGGCTTTCGACGATCCATCGGGCCCTTGATCTGGGAGTGAACTTCCTCGATACCGCCGATATCTACGGCCCGTTCGCGAACGAAGAGCTCGTCGGCCGCGCGATCGAGGGGCGACGCGACGAGGTTGTCCTCGCCACGAAGTGCGGAATCGTTCCGGGAGGGTCGGGGGGGACCACCAGCCTTGACGGCAGCCCGGAGCACGTGCGCGCGGCGTGCGAGGCGAGCCTTCGACGGTTGAAGGTCTCGACGATCGATCTGTACTACCTGCACCGCGTGGACCCGAAGACTCCGATCGAGGAGAGCGTCCGCGCGATGGCCGAGTTGGTTCATGAGGGAAAAGTCCGCTACCTAGGGCTGTCGGAAGTCCACCCGAACTCGTTGCGGCGTGCCCACAAGATCCACCCCATCACGGCGGTGCAGAGCGAGTATTCGCTCTGGACTCGAGACCCGGAGACCGGCATTCTACCCACCTGCCGTGAACTGGGCGTGGGATTCGTCCCGTTCAGCCCCCTGGGACGAGGCTTCCTCTCGGGGACGGTCCGCACCCTGGAAGGACTTCCGAGCGATGATTTTCGTCGCGGGCTCCCACGATTCCAGGAAGGGAATCTCGATCGGAACCTCGCGCTCGTCGAGCGTCTCGCGGCGCTGGCGAGGGAGAAGGGTTGCACGACGGCCCAGCTCGCGCTCGGCTGGGTCCTTAGCCGGGGTCCGGACGTCGTACCGATCCCGGGAACCAAACGACCTCGTTACCTCGAGGAGAACGTTGCATCGATCGACCTCGAACTCACGCGTTCGGACCTTGAACTCATCGAGCGGACGTTGCCAGCGGGCGATGTCGCGGGCGAGCGGTACGGCCCCGCCGCGATGGCCCGCATGGACCGGGGGTGAGCCCTAGAGGCCCTCCCCCTCCACCCCTTCCTCCGAGCTCGTAGAGCGTGGGACTTCGAAGTGACCCGCGACCACGAGACGGGCTTCCGCGCCAGGACCGCCTCCACCACGTGCCGGTGCGGAATCGACCCGAAGACGCCTTCGAACTCCCGTGAATCCAAGATTCCCCAGCGATAGGTTTTCGAAGACATCCGCACGGGCATCGCTCGATCGGTCGTGCACGAACGATGCACACGATCCCCGGGGCGCGAGAAGGCGCGTGGAGACTCCACCCCGTTCGGCTTTGCGCCTATAGGTGGCGACGGGATGGCGGAGGTCGAGAACGACCGTGGACCCCGAAGAGCGGGCTCGGCGAGAGCAGGAAACGGTCATGAAGGCCCGAGAGCGGCTGAAGTTCCGAGCCTTTGCGGCCGTCCGAAACGTCGTGCTCGGGACCGAGCTCTTCCGATCCCATTTCGAGCTCCATGAGCCCGACATCTCCGTCAGCGTTTACCCTCAGTTCGTGGACGTCAACACCTCCCTGACCGAGGGACAGCTCCGTCTCCTCCCGGCGAAAGGCCGGTCCAGGGAGCTGAACCGGTTCTCCGAAGAGCTACGGGCCGGCCTCCAGCAGGTCGGCGGCGAGCTGCACCTCGAGCTCACGACCGATACAGACCCGTTCGGAGGCTCCGGACCCGTCATGCTGGTTGACGTTCCGTGCGGCTATCGTGCCGTGCTGCTTCGTTCGCAACGCGAGTAGCTCCGAGCCGCACGCAGAACGCTCGCGATCGCATGGCCCGCCGTACCGCGGCCCTCGCGACCGACGCAACCCCATCGGTCCGAACCGGAAACCGGGACCCGGCCCGGCGTCGATCCGAACGACCCCGTCCGGCTCAAGGAAGGCGAGGCATTCGTTTTCGGAGCGTGAGGTACCCGACGGCCACGATCACGGTGAGAAGAGCGAAAGTGCCCCACAACGCGAGCGAGTTGCCGGTACCGAGGAGCAGGGTCCCCAGCGCCGGGGCGAAGATGTTGGCGCCGTTCGTGATGGCCGCGTACGCTCCGAAGTAGCTCCCTCGATCGTCCTCGTGGGCGAGGGCGGCGACGATGGTGTTCTGCAGCGGGCTGACCACGTTCTCTCCGATCGTCAGGATTCCCATGGCGATCAGGAAGACGGCGTAGGTGGTCCCGGCGTAGAAGAACATGAACGCGGCCCCGTAGCAGAGGGTCCCGACGGCCATCCAGGAGAGATGTCGGCGGCGGAGACCCCAGGAGACCGGCATCTGCAAGGTCACCACGATGATGCCGTTCACCGAGTAGAGCCACCCGACCTGTTCGTACGAGAAGTGGCGGACGCCCACGGAGAACAGGGTGAGCGCCGTTCCGAACTGGCCGGCCGCGAGCGTGAGGCCGATGCCCAGAAACCCGAGCGCCAGGAACATCGTGTCGTGGAACGGAAAGGAGGCCCGCTCCCGCAGCGGACGTGCGGATCGATGACCCTCGGGGCGGGTCTCTTCGAGGAAGAGCATGAGAAGAAGACCGCCTCCCAGGCTGGCCACGCACGATACGAGAAAGACCACCGGGATTCCGAACTGACTCGCGAGGAGCCCCCCCAGCGCCGGGGCGATCGCGAACCCCGTGTTGCCGAAGATCCGTAGGAGGCTGAAGACGCTCATCCGCCGGGTCTCCTCGGAGACGTCGGTCATCAGCGCGTTCTGGGCCCCGCCGCCGACGTTACCCAGGAACGTGTTGGCCGCCCAGAGCCCCATGACGAGCGTCAGCCCGTCGTTCCAGAACGCATAGAGGAGAAGGGAGACGAGCGCGTTCGCGAGCGGAGGATACGCGACGAACGCCCTCCGACCGTACCGGTCCGACGCGGCGCCGCCGACGAGGGCCGCAAGCAGACTGACTGGGATAACGAGCGAGACGAGAAGTCCGACGGTCAGGAACGAAAGTCGGTAGGCAGTGTAGAGGAGGACGGGAAGGAAGAGCCAAGCGGCCGAACGGCCCGTCGAGATCACGAGGTTGGAGGCTCCCAAGAGGTAGATGATCCGAGAGAAGCCGAGGAACCCGTTGCCCTTCGCTGTGGCTTTCATGAACGTCGAAGGAAGGTGAGCGTCTCCCTGATTACCGGACCTGCGGAGGCGTGGACGTTTGCCGGCGCCGCCCCCGATTCCCGAGTCCCCCTTCGTGCGGAGAACGAGCCTCGGTCGAAGGGCGTCGCGATCGCACACGTAGGACTCGTGCCGGGCGACCCACTATTCCGACGCGCCGGTGAGCTCCCAAGAACGCTCCACCGAGAATCAGGTCCCCGCTCGCAGGGGTGCCCTCCACGATTCTTCCCGGTCGGACGCGGGACTTCGTCGGCAAGGGCGTCGTTGGGCCGCCTCGATCCGCGTCGGGCGCTGGAGATTTCGAAGGCCGTCCGGCGGAGTGGGGACGTGACCCGCCTCACACCGTAACGACGATCTTTCCTCGGGCGTGACCCGCTATGAGATAACGGAAGGCGTCCGGAACCTGGCCGAGGGGGTAGCGCCGGTCGATCACCGGGGTCACCTTGCCCGACTCGAGGAGCTCGTGGAGAGCGACCAGTTCGCTCTTCTTGATCGAGGCGATGAAGAACTTCGCCCTGGGGCCCACGATCTTCGCCCCCATCATGGTCTTGAGCAGTCGGAAGATCGTTCGGGACGCCGGTCCGGTCCCCGCCCCGACCGCCATCAGCAGTCCGCGAGGATTGAGGGCACGGCGATAGGCCGCGAGGGAGTGGTTGAGCTGAGTGTCGAAGATCACATCGTACCGTTGTCCGCTCTTGGCGAAGTCCTCCTGCGAGTAATCGAAGACCCGCTCGGCCCCGAGCGACCTTGCCGTTTCCACGTTGGCGGAGCTGCATACGGCGTTGACCTCCGCCCCCAGCGCCTTGGCGATCTGAACGGCGAAAGTGCCGACCCCGCCCGACGCACCGTTGATGAGAACCCGCATGCCCGGCCGGACCTCCGCCTTGTCGCGGAGACCCTGAAGGGCCGTGACGGCAGCGATCGGTACGGCCGCGGCCTGGTCGAACGTCAGCCGGGCAGGCTTCTTCACCACCTGGGACTCGTCGGCCACCGCGTACTCGGCGAAAGCGCCCCGGCCCACGCCGAAGACCTCGTCACCGACGCGGAGCCCCTCGACGCTCTTGCCCACCTTCTCTACCCTACCGGCCAGGTCGCCTCCGAGCCGCCCCGTCTTCGGTCGGAGGAACCCCTGCCCTCTCCGGAGGATGAGCGGCGGCTTCAGCATGAACCGGTCCGCGGGGTTCACGGAGGCGCCGTGGACTCGCACCAAGACCTCGTGGTCGTCCCGGAACGCCGGGAGCGGAACCTCGCGCAGCTCCAGAACCTCCGGGGGACCGTAACGGTCGAAGACCCACGCCTTCATCGTGCCCTCAGGACCGGCGGCCGGAATTGACGCTCCCATTACCGGTCCGGGAGGTGGCGAGCAGTATTCGAGTTCTTCGAGGTGGTGTTGGGTGTCCCGCCAGGTTCCGCAGGCCCCGGGAAACGGCGAGCCGGCGCCGAACCGCCCCGTGCAGGATTGAGTGACCCACCGTTCCTCTCGCGGCGTGATCGGGGAGGGCGTTTCGTAATGCGGTCGTGGCCGGCGACCCAGGCTCGAGAGTCTCCCCGTGAGTGAGAACACGGCGGCGCACCCCCTGGAAGGGGGTCGGGGATTCGCCTCTCGGAGGTCAGGGTCGCGGCCGGTCCGCGTGAGTGCTCATCACCGGTGAGCATCGCTTATCGCGGGATACCGTTGTGCCGAAGATCGTGAACGCGACGCCCCTCGAGACCACCTCGAGCGACCGTAAGGATCTCGTGGTCTACGCGGAGAACCTTCGGCACTCGTACGACCGCCATCGGTTCGCGTTGGACGGGGTGAGCTTCACCGTCCGTCGAGGGGAGGTGTTCGGCCTTCTCGGACGCAACGGCGCCGGCAAGTCGACGCTGATCAAGGCGATGACGACCCTGATCCAGCCGACCTCCGGCACGCTGCGGGTTCTCGGGATGGACCCGGCCCACGACGGCCAGAGGATCCGCAGTCGGATCGGCGTGGTTCAGCAGGGGGAGTCGTTCGACTTCACCACGGTCCAGGGGAACCTCGACGTCTACGGCATTCTGTGGGGGGTCCCGAAGGCCGAGAGGATGCGTCGGCGGGAGCTGTTGCTCGCGAGGTTCGGGCTCGACGAGGTCCGGAAGCAGAGGGCGTTCGACCTCTCGGGTGGCCAGAAGCGCCGGGTGCAGGTCGCCCGGGAGTTCATGCACGACATGGAGGTCCTCTTCCTGGACGAACCGACCGTCGGACTCGACGTGATCATGCGCCGGGAGCTGCTCGACTCGGTTCGGAACGAGGTGCGGCGCGGTCTCACGGTGGTCTTCACGACCCACAACCTCGAGGAGGCCGACTACCTCTGCGACCGGGCCGCCGTGATCGACAACGGACGGATCCTCATGCTCGATTCGCTCGAGAACCTGAAGCGGCTTTACGGAGGCAAGAAGTCGATCGACCTGACGGTCAGCGACGGTGACCCCGCGCGGTTCTTCGCGGCCGTCGTCGACGCGCTCGGAGCACGCGCGAGCGTGACCACGAACGGGAGCTCCGCGGTGATCCTCACCGACGATCCCAAGGAGGCCCTGGCGAAGATCGTCGAGCTCTCTCCCACGATGGGGATCCAGCTGGAATGGTTGAACGTGAGGAAGAACACCTTGGAGGACGTCTTCCTTCGTTCGGTGGGTCACGGAGGCGAGGCTCGTGCCGATTCCTAACCTTCTCCGGCTCATCTACCGGAACATCAAGGTCAACACCGACCCAGGGAGCCTGATCATCCTCCTCGGACTCCCGGGGATGTACCTCGTCTTCTTCGGGTTCGGGTTCCAGTCGATCGCAGGGTCCGGCGGGACCGGCTACCTTGCGTTCCTGACGCCCGGGATCATGGCGTTCCAGGTCGTGATGGCCGGTACGGTCGGCGGCAGCATGCTGTGGGCCGACCGCCGCTGGGGGATGCTCGCGCAACTCCTCTCGGGGCCGTTCACGCGCCTGCAGTACCTTCTCGGGATCATGCTCACCTCCATGCTGTTCGGGCTCGGGGGTGCGGTGGTGATGCTCGGGATTGCCTACGTTCTCGTGGGCTCGGTCCCGACCCACCTTCTCGCGCTGGGGGAGATCTTCGCCTCGATCACCGTCGGGTCGATCTTCTTCGGAGCGCTGATGCTCTTCATCGCGGCGCTCGTGAAGTCGAACACGGCCTACAACAGCGTGCAGATCCTCCTGATCTTCTTCGTGAACTTCGCCAGCACGGTCTTCTACCCTCTGACCAGCGGGCTCCCCGCCGTGATGCGGGGCTTGTTCGACGTGAACCCGCTCACCTACGTGGCCGACGCGGTCCGGGGAGCGTACCTCGGGACCCTCACCGGAACGGACGTCTACCAGATGCTTCTCCTGGTCGCAGAGACGGCGGTGGTCCTCTTCCTGGCGATCCGGGCGTACATGCGCTCGGACGTCTCGTACGAGTGATCCCGAACTCGGAACGTTCGCCCTGCGCCTCGGACCGGGGCGAACGATCGTTCTCGCCGCCGACAACCATATGGCGGGCGACCGATACGCGGCGCCCGATGGATGGCCCGCCGATCGGGATCTCGACCGGTGCCGGGGCCAGTCCCCTTCCTCCGAAAACCACCGGTCCCCGCTTCGTTCGCCCGAGCGTGAGCCCCATCCTGCGGTACGGGCCCGAGCCGACCGGGCGATGAAGATCGTTCGTGTCAACTCGCGCTTCACCCCTCCGGGGGGGGTCGTCGCGAACATCGTCGAAACGGGGCGACGCATGCGGGCCGCGGGGGACGACGTCGTGGTCTACGCGAGCAACGTCGACGTGAGCTCCGCGAAGGAGCGGCGGATGGACTACTCGACCGAGGTCGAGGGTCTTCCTGTCCGCCGATTCCCGCAGCGCGATCAGCTCATCCCCCCGTTCCGGTGGCCATGGCTGACCGGTCTCATCGGGGCGCTCGCCGAGAGCGGAGCGGACGTGATCCACGCCCACGTCCACCGGATGCCTCACGTCCTCGAAGCGGCGGCCGCCTCGCAACGCTCGGGGATACCGCTCGTCGTCTCGCTGAGCTACCATCCCGCCCACCAGCACGAACCGTTCCTGAAGCGGAGCATGATCCGGATGGCCGACCTCGGGTTCGGAAGGACGGCCTACCGGGTCGCGAGGGCGCTCATCGTCGAGACCCGGTTCGAGGCAGGGCTCGTCGCAGGGTTCGCGCCTCCCGACCGGATCCGGGTCATTCCCCCCGGGATCGACCTCTCGGAATGGGAGACCCCTGAAACCGACGTGGCTCGTGGTCTTCCGATTCCTGACGAGTACTTCCTCTACACGGGGCGAATAGCCCGGGACAAGGGACTCGAGCATCTGATCGCCGCGATCGCGCGACTCTCCGATTCCGAGCGTCGTCCGCTGGTTCTGATGGGGTACGACTGGGGGGACCGTGCCCGTCTCGAAGAGCTCGCGCGCGGGCTCGGCGTGGCCGGGTCCGTAATCTTCCTTGGCCGCGTCGCGGACCGGAGCGCTTTCCGGGCGGTGATGCGTGGAGCCCGGGCGCTCGTGCTTCCGTCCGAGTGGGAAGCGTACGGTTTCGTCCTCATGGACGCGATGGCCGCGCGAACTCCGATCGTCGCGAGCCGGGTCGGAGCGATCCCGGAGGCGCTGGACGGCGGCGCCATCGGGCTCATGGTGCCGTACGGGGATGCCGAGGGGCTGGCGAACGCCCTCCGCACGGTCCTCGAGGATCCGGCCGGGGCGCGGACCCGCGTGGACCGGGGCTGGGAGAAGGTCCGTCGCATGGATTGGACGGAGACGACCCGCCGGATGCGCGCTCTCTACGAAGAGGTGGCCCGCGCTTGAGCCCTGCCGACCCCGAACCCGATCGCGATGCGACGTGGGAGGGAAGCCATCCAACCTCCCGGACGTCGGCGGGGGGCTCCCCCCCGCGGTTCGGCGCGACGGATGCGGTCACGGAGACCTCCGAGCTTACGTTCCCCCGAGGAAGTACGGACCGAGCCTTGCGCACCCGGTCCCGAGCGGACGGGGAAAGAGCTAATTCGGCGCCCGCGTCGTTCCGCTCCGTCGGTCGAGGGGAGACGATCCGTCTCCGGCCGCCGTCCTCGAGGTCCCATGCGACGCGAAGATTCCGGGCGGACATCCAACCCACGCGTCGCAGACTCCGGGGGAGGAAGTACCGCGTGATCCCCCTCCCTCACGGCGGTCGCCTGGTCGACCGGATGGCCGCAAAGCCCCTCCGCGAACGACGGGAAGGGGGGGACCTGCCCACGGTCCGGGCGGGTGTCGATCAGCTCTACGACGCCGAGAAGATCGGCATCGGAGCGTACAGCCCTCTCGAGGGGTTCATGGGCTCGGCCGAGCTCGAGTCGGTGCTTCGGACCGGACGCCTGCCCGGTGGGCTACCGTGGACGATCCCGATCCTGTTCCCGATCCCCCCCGGCGCGGACTCGAAGCCCCTCGAGGGCCTCGGCGTCGGTGACGTGGTGGCGATGGTCGACGCGACGAACCGGCCGCTCGCGCACCTGGCCATCGAAGAGCGGTTCCGGCTCGACCGGCCCGCCATCGCGCGCGCCACCTACGGGACCGACGACCCGAAGCATCCGAACGTCGCCGACCTCTTCGCCGGCGGGGAGGTGGCCTGGGCCGGGAAGGTAACCCTCCTACGCCGCCTCGACCCGGTGGCCGGTCGGACCGAGCCGGGGCCCGCTGAGGTGCGGGAGGAGTTCCAGCGCCGGGGCTGGAAGACCGTCGCCGCCTACCAGTGCCGCAATCCCCCCCACACCGCCCACGAGTACATCCAGCGGGTTACGCTGGAACGGGAGGACGTGGACGGCCTCTTCATCCATCCGGTGGTCGGTCGGCTAAAGAAGGGAGACTACCGGCCGGAGGTGATCCTCGAGGCGTACGACGCGCTCGTTCGCCACTACTATCCTCCCGAGCGCGTGATGATGAGCCCTCTCACGATCACGATGCGCTACGGGGGGCCGAAGGCCGCGATCTTCCTCGCGATCGTCCGGAAGAACTACGGATGCGGGGCGTACATCGTGGGCCGCGACCAGGCCGGGGTGGGCCAGTACTACGATCCGTACGCCTGCCACCGGATCTTCGACGAGTACGACCTCGGGATCCTCCCGCTGCGCTACGACGAGTCGTTCTTCTGCCGAAGGTGCGGGTGGATGGCCAGTCGAAAGACCTGTCCCCATCCCCCCAGCTTCCGCGCGGAAACGAGCCAGTCACGGATCCGAGCGGCGCTCTCGAACCGCGAGGAGCTTCCGGCGGAGATCCTGAGGCCCGAGGTCGCGGAGATCCTGAGCCGCCCCGGGGTCCTGCTCACGGCGTAGGGGGGGATCGAGCACGACGCGAGGACCGCCGGGATTCTGCATCTGGATGACCGGGCTTCCGAGCTCGGGGAAGACGACGATCGGAAAGGCCCTGGTCGAGAGGCTCGTCGAGCGGGGGTGGTACGCGGAGCTGCTCGACGGCGACGAGATCCGCAAGGGGTTGAGCGCGGACCTGGGGTTCGACCGAGCCTCCCGCGAAGCCCACGCCGGAAGGGTGACGTACGTCGCGAAGGTCCTCGCGCGGAACGGCGCCATCCCCATCGTCGCGCTGATCTCGCCGTACCGTACGTCGCGCGCGCGGGCCCGGGCCGAGATCGGGCGGTTCGTGGAAGTCTACATCAACACCCCCCTCACGGTGTGCGAAGAGCGCGACGTCAAGGGGCTCTACCGCCGGGCGCGGGCCGGAGAGATCAAGGAGATGACGGGGGTGGACGACCCGTACGAGCCCCCGACCCATCCCGAGATCGTGGTCGACGCGGTCCGGATGTCGCCGGCCGAATCGGCAAGCCACATTCTGAGGGAGCTCGAGAAGGGAGGCTGGCTCGCCTCCGAGCCTCCGTCGGCGAGGTCGGGGCTGGGCGACGCCCGCCGCCCATCCTAACACGACGACGCCGTCCGTGGAATCCCGTCATCCCTGGAGTGGCAACGACTTAGAGGGTCTGGGGCTGCTCTGACACCAGAATGGTTCAGGGCCTCTCGGGCGGGACCACCGTCGCCCTCGAAACCGGTTACGCCGGACGCGCCGCGGCGCGACCGGCGGCCGTCGCGGGTCCGGCGGGACGATGAAGGCGCTCGTCCTCATCGGGGGTTTCGGCACGCGCCTTCGACCCGTCACCTACAGCGTACCCAAGCAGTTGATCCCCCTCGCGGGCAAGCCGATGCTCTACCATGTGCTCGACCTCCTCCCCGACGACGTCGAGGAGGTGGTCCTCGCGACGGGGTACAAGTCGGAGATGGTGGAGGCGTACGTCCGCGCCCATCCACCGCGCTGGCCCGTCCGGACCGTGCCCGAGGCGGAGCCGCTCGGCACGGGAGGAGGGATGAAGAACGCGGGCGACGGGATGAGCGACCCGTTCTATCTGCTCAACTCCGACGTCATCGCCGCCGCAGACCTGGGGGCGTTGGCTCGCCGTCAACGGGCGACCGGGGGCGTGGGCACGATGGCGCTCGCGCGAGTCGAGGACACTCGCCCCTACGGGGTCGCCGAGCTGGGCGCCGACGACCGCATCGCGGCGTTCGTGGAGAAGCCGGAACCGAAGGACGCGCCCTCGCACTGGATCAACGCCGGCATCGCCGTGTGGAGCCGTTCGGTGCTCGACCGGATCCCGGCCGGCCGGCCGGTCAGCTTCGAGCGAGAGATCGTTCCGCAGCTTCTTCCCGCCGGGGTCTTCGGTTACCGCCTCGCGCGTTACTGGGACGACGCGGGCACCCGCGAACGCCTCCTCAACGCCCAACGTCTCCTGTTCGACGACGGCCGGGGCGGCGCGGGAACGCTTCCTCCGGGGGCGACGGGGGAGGGTCCGGTCGCCACGATGGAGGGGGCGACAGCGCGGGGCGCGTCGCTCGGGAAGTACGTCACCCTCGGACCTAACGTGCGCGTGGAGGACGGCGCGCACGTCCAGGACTCCGTGCTGATGGACGGGGTCGTGGTGGGACGTGGGGCCCGCGTGACGGGCAGCGTTCTCGGGCCCCTCGTGCGCGTCGGCGCCGGCTCGGTGGTCGAGAACGCGGTCCTTGCCGAGGACGGGGCCGCGCCGAAGCGCTAGAACGCGGGGCCGGTGACGACGACCTTCACGGCCCGGTCGGGCGCTCCGGCGAGCCGGAACGCCTCCTCGATCCGTTCGAGGGGGATCCGGTGCGTCACGAGGTCCCCGACCGAGAGCTTCCCCTCGGTCATGAGCCGGTGGACCTCCTCAACGTCCGGCTCGGTGGTGGCGTAGGACGGCACGACGCGTACGCCGCGAAGGTAGAGCTGCTGGAGGTCGACGTCCAGCCGGCTGCCCGCCTCCGGGAGGCCAAAGAGGTTGACCGTCCCCCCCCGCCGGACGACCTCGGCGGCGGTCCGCACGACGGAAGGATGGCCCGTGGCGGCGACCGCGAGGTCGACCCCCTGGCCGCGGGTGGCCGCGTCGACCGCGGCGCGAACCGCGTCGGGAACGCGAGGGTCGACGACGGCGTCCAAGCCGCCCCGCGCTCCCGCATCCCGGCGGAGCGGGGAGATCTCCGTTCCGCCCACCCACGCGGCCCCGAGCGATCGCGCCAGACGGGCGTAGAGGAGTCCGACCGGACCGAGGCCGAGGACGAGGACGCTCGCGCGCTCCGGGAGGCCGATGCGCCGGAGGGCGGTCAGGGCGCACGCGGCGGGCTCGAGGAGCGCCCCGGTCGGCCAATCGACCCGGTTGTCGAGCCGGAGGACGGCGTGGCGCTCCACGTTCGGGGCCGGGACGCGGAACACCTCAGCGAAGCCCCCGGGATCCAGGTTCGTCGCCGAGTAGGTCGGGCAGAACGTGTAGTCCCCGCGGGCGCACACGTCGCACGCGTAGCACGGAACGTGGTGGTGGGCGAACACCCGGTCGCCCTCGGCGAGGCCCGAGACCCCAGCCCCGACGCGCGCGATCCGTCCGACCGGCTCGTGGCCCAGGACGCCGGCGGTCCGGTAGTTCCCGCGGAGCTTCTCAAGGTCGGTCCCGCAGACCCCGCACGCCGCGAGCCGGACCGTGACCTCGCCGCTCGCGGGAAGAGGTTCGGGAAGTTCGTCGAGCCGAACGGTGCCGCGGCCGTCCAGCCGACCGTACTTCATGCGTGCGCGCGGGCCGCCCGGATCGCCGTGTCGACGATCTCGATCGCCTCGTCGATCTCCTCGCGACGGACGATCATCGGGGGAATGTACCGAAGCGACGACTTGCCGCACGGGAGCAGGATCAGGCCCCGGCGGTACGACTCCTCCAGCACTCGGTCGCGGAAGGCAGGAGCGTACTCCTTCGTCGAGCGGTCGCGGACGAACTCGGTCGCGGTCATGAGGCCGATCCCCCGCACGTCGCCGATCTCTTCGTGCCGGGCCATCAGCTCGCGGAGACGACCCAGGAGATACTCCCCCTGGACGCGGGCGTTGTCGAGCAGGCGTTCCTTCTCGATCACGTCCAGGGTCGCGATCGAAGCTGCGACCGCGGCGAGGTTCCCTCCGAACGTGTTGGAGTGGGATCCCGGGGTCGTGAAGTCGAGCTCGGCGGGGAAGGTGATTGCTCCGAGCGGAAGGCCGCCTCCGAGCGCCTTGGCCATCGTCACGATGGGGGGGACGACCCCGTGGTGCTCGATCCCGAACCACTTTCCCGTGCGGCCGATGCCGGCCTGGACCTCATCGTCGATGAGCAGGATGCCGTGCTCGTCGAGGATCGACTTCATCGTCGTGTGCCAACCCGGCGGGGGCACGACGTACCCTCCCTCTCCGAGGATCGGCTCGGCGATGAACGCGGCCACGTCGTCGGCGGGGATCGAGGTCGTGAAGTAGAGCTCCTTCAGGATCTTCGCGCAGTAGAGGTCGCAGCTCGGGTACTCCAGCTTGTACGGACATCGGTAGCAGTACGGCGCGGGGATGTGGTGTCCGCCGCCCACGAACGGCGCGTAGCGCGCCCGCTGGACCGGCTTCGAGGACGTGAGCGACAGGGCCCCCATCGTGCGGCCGTGGAACCCGCCGAGGAGTCCGAGCACGATCGGCCGGCGCCGGTTCCAGCGTGTGAGCTTGAGCGCCGCCTCCACGCTCTCCGCCCCGCTGTTCGTGAAGAACACCTTCTTCTCGAACGTCCCCGGGGTGAGCCGGGTCAACCGCTCGGCGAGCACCGTCTGGTTCTCGTAGTAGTAGTCGGTCCCCGCGAAATGCGTGAGGCGTCCCGCCTGGTCGCGGACGGCGCGCACGACCTCGGGATGCGAGTAGCCCACCGCGGCCACGCCGACACCGGAAGCGAAGTCGAGAAGCCTGTTGCCGTCGACGTCGGTGATCCAGACCCCTTCACCGGAGGCACCCACGATCGGGGCGGTCTTCGTGCTGGTCATCAGGAACTTGCGGTCCCTCTCGATGACCTTTTGTGCGTTCGGACCGGGGATCGGCGTCCTCAGGAGCACCCCCCGCTTCGAGGGCTTGGCGGTTCGGGAGGGAGGAGGAACCGGTGACGGAGTGCTCTGACTCATAACGGACCCTGAACGAAGAACCCTCGGACGGGTAAAGGATTCTCGGTCGAGTCCGCTCCCGGCGGCCGCCTGTCGAACATCGCCTTTTTGAGGCGAGTCCGTGGGTCGCGGTGAGGAGTGGACCCGGTGTCTTCCCAGGGCGGACCACGACCCTCCGAAACGGAGGAATCGGCGGACCTCCACGCGGTCATCCCCGCGCGAGCGGTCCTCACCGAGCTCGCTCGAGGGTTCCTTCTCGTGAGGGACTCGGACCCGAAGCGGGCGGCGCGGTTCGCCGCCACCTTCCTCAAGGAGCGCGTGGGTTCGGAGGTCTCGGGGATCGCCCCGCGACCGGGGCCGGTCACGCCCGCGTACGCATCCCTCGGGCAACCGGCTCGCGGGCCCGTCGACCGCGCGGGGTCCGGAGGCGGTCGGTAGCCCCGGGCGAGGGGGCATCCCGAATTCGCAGGTAGGCCGCGAGGTCTACTGGGAAGCTCCGGCGAGTAAGACCGATCCGGACGCCGGCCGGGTCACCGAAGAACGACCCGGGGCAGACCAGGACGGAGGCGTCCAGGCATCGGCGAGCGAGGCGATCGCCGCCTCCCCGGAAGGAGCGGTCGAAGAACACCGGCCCGACCGGGGGGCTCGCGCTCGGAAGCGCGGCACGGATCGTCGACCGGTTGCGGGCCAACAACCGGTCCACCTGGGCGCGGACCTCCTCTCGCCGTTCGAGGAGGTGGAACGCTGCTGCGATCGACCGGTCCGGTATCTCATCGGCGACGAGCCCCAGGAACCGGCCGAAGCGAGCCGCCTCCGGTTCGGGGGCGACGATGAAGCCCACGCGCAGGTCGTCCGCCGCGTAGAACTTGGTGAACGAGCCGGTCGTCCAGAGGCGGGGCCGGTCCGACCGGGCGAACGAGGGCGTTCCCGCGAACTCCCGGAAGGTTTCGTCGATGAGGAGGTGCCTAGCGCCATCGGCCCAGCGGAACGTCGCGTCGTCGGTCCACCGGTCTCCTTCGGGATTCCGAGGCTGGGAAACGACGGCGAGGGCGGCGGGTCGTCCGTCGTCGCGGACGGTCCACCCGGCTTCCCGCGCGACGTCGGAGAGGGGAGGGTACTCGGGGAACCGCACGCGGCAGGCTCGGTTCGGGAGGTCACGCGAGCGGGCCAGATAGAAGGTCACCCAGGCGTTCGCTTCGGTGGCGCCGTGGGTCAGGAACACTCTCGACCCATCGACCCCGATCGACCGCGCGATCGCAGCGGAGAGTTCTTCGGTCCGAGGGTAGCCAGAGCCGGCGCCCGAAATCGCCGGGCGGCGGATCGACCCTTTCATGCCGCTCGCGCCGAGGTTGTGCCGGCAGCCGTCATGGTCGTCGATCCAATCGGCGAGGGGGAACCTCATCGGGGACGCCTCCCCCGCGCGTCGAGGTGAACCTTCAAGCCCGACGGCGAGCCCGGAGAGGGTCGATGGAACGGAACTCTCCGACGGTCCAGGTCGACCGGAGCGGACGGATCCTCGCCCTCTCCGTGGCCTGGTTCACGGACGGCGCTCGCCGTCGGGCCGAGGCCCGGTCGGCGCGCCGGTGCGTCGAGTGCGGGGCGGAGCTCCCCACACGACGCACTCCGTACTGCTCGCGCCGGTGCCGCTGGAGCTTCCACGGGCACTACTTCTGGGACTCGGCCAGGACCTATGTCCTGGCGCGCGACCGCTACACCTGCCAGATCTGCCGTCGGCGAGTGCGGGCCCGGCTGCTGGAAGTTGACCATATCGTGGAGATCGGCCGGGGCGGCGCGGCTCTCGAGTACTCGAACCTCCAGACGGTTTGTCGGGAGTGCCACCGGGCGAAGACCCGTCGGTTCCTTCGCGAACGCGCCGCGACAACGCCAGCGGAGTTCGCGGGGAGCGTTGGTCAACCCTGACCCTCCCGAGCCTGTCGCATTCTCCTTCGTCCTTTGCGTTGGGTTTGGTCAGCCAAGGAGTATATATCACGCGGGTACTCGGGGCGCCTCACGATGTCGATCTTGCGCAGGAGGGCTGCCTGGGCGCTGCTCGCCCTCCTCGTGCTCGTCTTCGCAACGTTGGTTCCAGCTTCGGTGACCGAGGCGAAGCCGATCGCGCCGCATTCCGTCGGCCCCGGGAGCTCGCTCTCCGCCGTTCGTGGCGCGGGGAGCTTCCCGTCAGGCTTGCCCGGAGCCCTCCACCATACGGGCGCGGGAGCCCGGTTCCCCGGACCTTCCCATCGTGCGCCGCCCTCGTCATCCTCAGCCCCCACCCCGGCGGATGCCGAGATCGAGCGTCGGATCGCCGACGGCCAAGTGAAGGCACGAGACGTCTTCTTCCCGAGTGCTGTCCGCGCTGCGGGTTCCTCGGTCGCGGGACCGGTGACGCCCCCGATCCTCACGACTCCCGCGCCCATGGGCCTTGCGGATTTCGGACTCTCTTCCAGCGGCCCCTACGCCTACGACACGTCGAGTTTCGAGGCCGCCCTATCGCTTCAGTCGTTCTCGGCGTTCAGCCCGGGGTACGCTTCGTTCGAAAACGCCCCGAACTGGGCGTCGTTCTCGCTCGACACCGTTGCCATCAACATCTCGTACCCTAGCGCGACCAACGGGGTGTTCTGGGCGCAGAACATCGCGCGCTTCAACGGGACCGAGTTCCAGCTCGAGGACAACCTCTGGAACTTCTCGAGCCCGGGAGGGGAGCTGAACCAGAGCACCCTCCTCAGTTACGGCGGAACGTTCGTACCTCGCGCGTTCTACTTTGACTTCGGACGAGAGATCGCGATCCGGGCTCCGTTCAGCCTGCACCTGTTCAACAACGTGACGATTCTCGGGGGTCACCCCGCGATCTTCTTCAACTACTCCCTCACGAACGGGTCGGGAAGGGTGGCGGGAGGAAGCTTCGATCACGTGGTCTTCAACGGCCCGGCGAACGCCTCCCGTCCTCCCCAATTCCAGGTGAACGGCACGGCCTACAACCCGTACCGCTCCCTCTACGACGCGGAGTTCGTCCTGGTCGGAGACGGGGGAGGTGCCAACGCGAACGTCCTTTCGCTCAACGCGACGGAGACGCTCGCCGCTTGGAACTCGTCCGCGGGAGCCTACCGAAGCATCCGTTCGGCCTACGACTTCGGCGCGGACACGGCCGAGTCGGGCCTGGGTGTCGGGGTGTACTATCTCGGCACGACGGCCTACCTGAACCAGGGCCCGTCCCTCCTCTACGGGCTTTGGAACACGACCGCGACCCCGTTCGCTCCATCGGCGACGGTCGGGTGGGTCCGCGTGGGCCTCAACGTGAACCCGGATTATGGGTTCGTGTTCGCGACCTACCAGCGTTCGCTCGGCTCGTCGCTCGCGGCCGACAACCTCTCCTACGCTCCGTCGAACGCGACCGGTGCCATGGTCGCGTACCTTCCGCCGCCGCCCGGCGGGAACCCGTACGTCTTCTGGGCCTGGGCGGACGGCTACCTCAACCAGAGCGTGTCGATCACCGGGAACGTCACGGGGCTTCAGCCCCTCAACCTGACCGCGTCGACCAGCGCGACGGACGCCCCGATCTATCTGGTCGGGGACGCTCAGGCGGCGAACTTCGGGCGGACCGGGATCGCTTCGGTCGGTTATGCCGCCCTGGCCAACGAGCTGTGGATCAACGCCTCCTCCTGGAGCCTCGCCGCCCCGTTCCTACGGTTGAACGACTTCGGGTACCCCACCTTCGTCCTCCTGGCGACCGATCGGCTCGACACCTCGGTCCTCGTGAACGCCTTCGTCCAAGATCCCGCGTCGTTCGTCTACACCTCTTCGTCTCACTTGCAGGGCTGGGTTCCCAAGTCGATCCCCGGTTGGACCCAAGGGTACTACTTCTTCTACGGGAACGGAAGCTTCTCGGTCTCCAACGTCGCCGTCATGGGCAACTTCACCGCGGATTCGGCCGCTCCTGCCCTGTATCCCCCCGGGGCCATCGAGTTCTACCGTACCCACGGGAGCCAGGCGGCGAACATCAACACGGCCGAGGATTCGCCCGGGGTCGATGCCATCGGAGGACACGGGCTCACGTTCGCGCACATCAGCGCGGCGACGGGCGCCTCGGGGATCGCGGTCATCAACTCCTCCTCGGTGGTCGGGACCGACATCCTGTCGACCGGGACCGGCCAGTTCGACGGCTTTCCGCTCCCCTCGACGGCGGTGGACCTCTTCGGCACGACGGGAGTCACCCTCACCACCCTCACGACCTCCCTCGGGGCGAACGGCGTGACCGCCACCAACGGCAGCGGACTCACGATTCACGGCCTCTCCGCGACGGGGGGCGCCACCGGGCTGACCGGAGAGAACCAATCCTCGCTCAACCTGACCGGCGCCACGGTCGTCGATTCGACCGGGATCCTCCTGAACAACACTTCCGGCGCGACGTTGGAGAACGTGACCGTCGGGAGCGGCTCCTTCGGGTTCGGCTCCAACAATTCCACCCGGATCCAGGTGTCTAACCTCTCCGTCGCCCCGACCGCGAGCGCCGGCGAGTGGTCGAACTCCACGCAGATGACGGTCGACAACATCGAGATCACCCGTTCGGAATTTCCCGATTCCGAGCTCATGCTCGACCGCGATAGCTTCGTGACCGTTCAGGGAATCAACGCGACCGGCGAGTTCACGACGGCGGTCCAGTTCTCCAATTCGACGCACGGCAGCTTCTCGAAGATCGAAGCGTCGGACGGTGCGGTGGGCGTAGCGTTCGGGACGGACCAGCTGGTGAACGTCGAGGGGGTCCAGGCGTACAACGGCAGCGTGGGGGTTTCCCTGAGCAAGGTCGTCACGGCGACCGCGACCAACCTTACCGCCGCGGGCGAATCGGTCGGGCTCGTTTGGGCCAACGGGTCGATCGGCTCGATCGCGTGGGCGAACGTCTCGGCCGGCTCGGTCGGCGCGTACGTGTCCAACGTGACGCACGTTTCGATCGCCTCGTTCAACGGTACCGAGAGCAGCCTCGCCCCCTTCGAGTTCCTCAACAACGCGACCGGATTGACGTTCCCCACGGCGGTCGTCGCGACCGCCAACGACACCCTCGTGAACGTGTCGGGCGTCTACTCGGTAAGCTACCCGTGCACCGTGTGGGACAGCGGCTCGATCAACGCGACCGTGGCGCGAGTGGAATCGTGGTACGGCAACTTCACGGTGATGTTCAACAACACCACGGGGTCCGCCATCACGAGCGTCTTCGCCTACGGGGGTGAGAGCGGCGTGCTCCTCCAGAACACGACCTCCTCGTCGCTGAACGACAGCACGCTCGAGGGTTCGGCCGGCGGCGGTCTCGTCGTGCTGAACGGCACCGGTCTCACCGTCCGCGCAAACAACTTCCTAGCGAACAACGGCTCGTCCACGAACGGCAACTTCAAGTCGAATCACGTTCAGGTGTGGGTCGTCGCGAACAGTACTTCCCGGTTCGCGTTCGGTGGCAACTACTGGGCCGACCGCTCTTCTTCGACGTACGGGATCTCGAGCCGGTTCAAGGACCTGACCCCTCTCACGGCTCCGGTGCCCTACTGGCTACGGTTCGTCGCGCACGGACTTTCCGGGGGGCAGCTCTGGGGCTTCACCTACCTCTCCATCGCCTACCGAAGCACGCAGCCGGTCGTCTACCTCCCCGACTGGACCCTCCCCACCGGTCTGCGGACCTTCGTCGTTGGGCCGGCCCCTGCCGGCTACACGTACCTGCCGCTCGCGGGCAACGTGACGTTCAGCCCTGGCAGTAACACGACGGAAACGATCAACTTCACTGGACCCCCCGCATCCTCGCCGAGCGGACTTACGACCGCCGAATACGCCGGGATCGGCGTCGCGGTGGTGCTCGTCGCGGTGCTCCTCGTCCTGCTCCTGCGTCGACGCGCGCCGAAACTTCCGTAGTCGACGCGCGCCGCTCGCGACCCTTCGACGGAGCGCCGGTGCCGAACCGGAGATTGCCGTCAGGGCGCCCCGCGCGCGGTGGCGGGGTCACTCGGTGCGCGGTCGGCGACGGCGTCGGGTGTCCTCGGGAGGTTCGTCGCCCTCGCTCGGACGGCTCCGCCGTCGGAACGGCCGCGATCCATCACCGTACCGAGCGCCCCCTCGCGGCGCGCCCCCGCCGGGTCGTCCCCTAGAGCCCTGGTAGCGTCGGAAGCCGCCCTCCCGCTCGCGGTCGCCCCGACCGCCCCAACGGCCGGCGGCGGGGCCGGCCCTTCGCCGCGGGCCCAGCGAGAACCGATTCCCGCACGCCACGCACTCTCCAGTGACGGTACCGTCGGGTGCGGTCGAGAAGCGCAGCGGTCCTCCGCACTCCCGGCACGGCCGAGCCGACGCGGGATTGAATCGACGCCTTCCTTCATCACCCGATCGAGCGAAGCCGGGCCGGCGCCCGTGATCGCTCCCCTCCAACGACCGGTCGAGCAGGTAGGTGCGCGTGGTCCGGCAGACCGGGCAGGCCGCTTCGATGGTCGCGTTGGAGGTCGACCGAAGGACGACAGGGGTTCCGCAGTCCGCGCAGCTAACGGTCGAGGCCGAGACGCCCCGCGTCTCCTGGGCGACGCCCGAGGGCTCCTGAAACGCGGGCGCGTCACGAACCCCATCGGGCGCGGGTGCTCCGTCCTCGACTATCGTGAACGTGCCATGGCAGTCCGCGCATGTGCCGTTCAGGATGCGAGCGTCGCGGCCGGCGAATTCGACCGCGGCGCCGCAGTGGGGACACGAGCTCGACATACCGAACCTCTCCGGGAGAGCGACCCCCTGAATCGTGGGCCCGGGACAATAGGTTAACCCCCGGCCGTGGGGATCGCGGAACGACCTCGATGCCGCTCGCTCGTCCGTGGCGCGCCGTGTCCCGCGGTCTCGTGAGGTCGAGCGGACAGGACGAGCGGCGAGAGGGAAGCCGGTGACGATGTTATCCCGATCGCCTCAACGGTCCACCGCCCCCTCGATCCACGCGCGGACCGGCCTCGACCCCGGCCAGGCATCGGGGTTCCTCCGGCAGGGTTCTCCCTGAAGGCGCGAGGGCCGCCCGCTCACGGCGCTTGCGCCGGGTCTCTCCGGGTGCCCCCGGGTCGAGGCCGTTGTCGCTCCCACTGGAGCACGGCGACCGAGAGAACGATGAGCCCGAAACCGGAGAGTTCGACCGCGGTCACCGATTCTCCGAGCAGCAGAAGGCCCACGGTGAGCCCAACGACCGGATTGAGGTAGGCCACGACGTTGGCGTGCGAGGGTCCCGTCCGTTGAAGGAGGTGGAAGTAGAGACCGTAGCCGAGCACGGAGGAGCCCAACGCCAGGTACAGCAGGGTCCCCACCGTCACGGGAGTGACGGGAAACGCCAGACCTCCCGGCGTCAGCAACGCCAGGGGAAGCAGCACGAGCGACGCCACACCGAACTCTCCCGAGAGGTTCCACAGATTGGACGGCCTCACGCCGGATCGTCGCAGAAGCACCGATCCGGCGGCGGCCGACGCCGCGGCCGCCACCCCCGCGAGCAGGCCCGGGAATTCCCGGGAATGAACCGTGGTGAGACCCGGGAGGAAGAGGACGACGACGCCCGCGAGACCGAGCACGATGCCGCCCCATCCGACGATTCTCAAGCGCTCTCCTGGCAGGAGGGGGAACGCGAACAGTACGGTCCAGAGGGGTACGGTGGAGACGAGGACGGAGGCGAGACCCCCCGACGTGAACTGCTCCGCCCAGTAGAGGAACCCCGCGTAGCCTCCCATCAGGAAGATCCCGCCGAGGACCGCCGCGGGGACGAACGCCCGTCGCTCGGGGCGCGGTTGGCGCGACGCGAGCGCGGCACCGGTGACCACGAGGGTCGCCAGAACGTATCGATACTCGGCAAAGACGAACGGAGAGGCCCCCGCGAGCAGCCCCGCGCGTATCGCCACGAACGCGGAACCCCAGAGCAGCGGGACGGCGGCGAGGAGGGCAAGCTCGACGCGCGCCGGTCGCATCGCACGAGCCGACCAACGTCCGACCGAAGAGGATATCCCCCCGGCCGCGGCTCGACCCTCGAAAGCCCGGCTCTCAGGATGCCCCGCGATCGATGTGTCGGCGGCGTGGACGTCCGCGCGATCGCCTCCCGACGGGCGGCCGTCGGCTCAAGAATCCCTGCCGGGTCTCCGCAAGTAGACGACAAGTCCTTTAACTAGGTCCGGCTACGGCCCGTCCGTGACGCAGGGCGGCGGCAGCGAGAGGGGCGTTCTGAACGCGGACACCGCCGGTACCACCGCCGAGTCGGTCGGGTCACGAACGCGGGTTTGATCTCGCAAAGGAGGGAGTGAACGATGCCGTTTATCGACGACCTGACCCTGGTTCTCGATTTGATGATCTTGATGTGCGCCACGGTGTTCTACACCGGCTTTTTCGTATGGTACCACTCCCGTAAGATGGACACCGTACGGGCGGCCAGCCACCTCCGCGAGGGGGCTTTTGTGATGACGATGATCGGCGGCCTCATCGGGCTCATCGCCATCTGGGGAGAATTCAACTGGCCGCTTCCGGGCGCCTACGACCTCTACTTCTTCGACATGTTGTTCATGCTGGCGCTCCTCACGGTCTCCTTTGGCCTCACGGTGCTGCTTCGCCTTCCCACCCATTTCGTCGGCATGCTCGGGATCGTCATCGGCTGCGGAGTGATCTACTACGGAGTCCGCGCGGACTACTACCTCACGCTGACCTCGGACCCGACGGAAACGCTCCTCCTCTACCTTGGATTCGGCGGGGTGGCGATCCTGGCGTACCCGGCGACGCTCTACGTGGATTGGTTCGTCTCGGGTCGTCAGAACGCGGCCGTGACGCCGATCGCGTCGGCGCTTACGCCCTCCTCCCCCCGCATGTGGACGGTGCTCCTCGGCCTCTTCGTTATCCTGGTCGTGCTCGCCGGTGCGGCGGCCGCCGCCTACGGGCTCACCGCCGCGTGGGGGCATCTCGAGAGCCCGCCGTAATCGGTCGTCGTCCGCCGGGCCCCTTCGTGCTCGATGCTCGCCGCGGGCCGGGGCTTTCCTAGACCGAGCCTGCGGGGCCCGCAGGGAGTCCTCGACGCACCCTGCCGGAGACGGGCCGGTTGTATAGACGGCCCAGCCGCTGAGAATTTGCAATCGGAAACGGAGTCGGGCGCCCGACCTCGTTGCGTCGCATATCCTCCGGCCGAAGTTCAACGAGGTGCCTCCCCGCGAGCCGGGCGGATTTTCCCGTCCAGGGCAGGGCCCCGAAGGACCGTTCGGGGAACGGGGCGTGAGCAGGCCGCGAAGCTGCCGT
>Ga0187815_10000048_pt1 | contig 56453 bp, 50 predicted proteins | sample NC_S_5_FD_132962 | JGI IMG/M metagenome (GOLD analysis project Ga0187815, IMG submission 132962) | Wetland sediment microbial communities from Neuse River Estuary, North Carolina, USA - ASW-S_5 | ecosystem: Environmental > Aquatic > Freshwater > Wetlands > Sediment | place: USA: North Carolina... | reverse complement strand
GTGCAAGAAGGCGCTGGTCGAGAACAACGGCGACATCGAGGTCGCGATGGAGTGGCTGCGCAAGTCCGGCCTCGCCAAGGCCGACAAGAAGGCCGGCCGCGTGGCCGCCGAAGGCCGCATCGTCGCCGCCCAGGCCGGCGGCGAGGCCGTGCTGGTCGAGGTCAACTGCGAGACCGACTTCGTCACCAAGAACCCCGACTTCGTGAAGTTCAGCGACGCCGTCGCCGAGGTCGCGCTGAAGTCCGGCGCCGCCGACGTGGCTGCGCTGAACGCCGCCGCCTACCCGGGTGCCGCCAGCGTCGAGGAAGGCGCCAAGGCGCTGGTCGCCACCATCGGCGAGAAGATCGAAGTGCGCCGCATGGCCCGCGTCGAGACCGACGGCATCATCGGCAGCTACATCCACGGCGGCCGCATCGGCGTGCTGGTGGCGCTCAAGGGCGGCTCCGAGGAACTCGCCAAGGGCATCGCGATGCACGTGGCGGCGATGAACCCGCCCTACGTGAAGGCCGAGGACGTCCCTGCCGACTTCATCGCCAAGGAAAAGGACATTGCGCTGGCCGCGATGTCGGACAAGGAAAAGAACAAGCCGGCCGACATCCTGGAGAAGATCGTCTCGGGCAAGATCAACAAGATCGTCTCCGAGGTCACCCTGGTCGGCCAGCCCTACGTGCTGGACACCAACGTCACCGTGGGCGATGCGCTGAAGAAGGAAGGCGCCGAGGTCACCGCCGTGGTGCGCCTGGCCGTGGGCGAAGGCATCGAGAAGGTGCAGGAAGACTACCTGGCCGAAGTCGCCAAGGCCATGCAGGTCTGAGGGTGCGCCCTCAGACCTGCGCGCCCACGGATGGGCGCACGCGAAGCGGAGCCTGATTCGCCTCGCGAATCCGGCGAGTCAAAAAAGGGGCAGGAGCCCCTTTTTTGACCATCGGGCACGGCGCTCTTGCTTTGCTCTTCCAAACGCCAGACACGAAAAAGCCGCGGACATCCGCGGCTTTTTTGTGTCGGCACCACGACGGCATCAAAAACCAGAGCGCCTTGTCTGATGCCAGAAAAGGGCTCCTGCCCTTTTCTGGCTCGCGATGCGAGCCAGCCTCCGTTGGGCCTGGCCCAACGTGCGCCCATCCATGGGCGCAGGTTTCAACCGCGCAGCGCTTCCACCGTCGGCGCCACCTGCGCCTCGCGGCCCAGCTCGCGGCCGATCGCCTCCAGACGTTGCACCAGCTGCGCCGCATCCGGCGCACAAACCGTGGCGTGCCCCACCTTGCGGCCGGCACGCGCCGACTTGCCGTAGTCGTGCCAGTGCGCGTCGACGCCGCGCAGTACCGCCGCCGGATCAGGCAGCTCGCCGATCCAGTTGAACATCGCCGATTGCCCGCGTGCGCCGGTGTCGCCCAACGGCAGGCCGAGCACGGCACGCACGTGGTTCTCGAACTGGCTGGTATGCGCGCCCTCGATCGTCCAGTGCCCGGAGTTGTGCACGCGCGGCGCCATCTCGTTGCCGAGCAGCTCGCCGTCCTGCACGAACAGCTCCAGCGCGAACACGCCCACGTAATCCAGGCTCTCGGCCAGGGTGCGTGCCAGCGCCGTGGCGCGCGGCTGCAGCGCGGCTATGTCGGGCGCCGGCGCCAGGCTCATCGACAGCACGCCGTCCACATGCCAGTTGCGGGTCAGCGGCCAGGTGCGGAAATCGCCATTGCGACCGCGCACGGCCAGCACCGACAGCTCGCGCTGGAACGGCACGAAGGCCTCCAGGATCAGCCCGTGCTTCGTCGCCTGCGCGCCCAGCGCGGCCCAGGCCGCGTCGGCGTCGGCCGTCGTCTTCAGGCGGAACTGGCCCTTGCCGTCGTAGCCGAGCCGGCGCGTCTTGAGGATCGCCGGCGCCCCCACCGTGGCCAGCGCGCGGTCGAGGTCGGCACGGGTATCCACCGCCATGAACTCGGGCGTGGCCGGCCCGCACTCGCGGAACAGGGTCTTCTCGGCCAGACGGTCCTGTGCCACCGCCAGGGCCCGCGGGTTCGGGAACACCGCCACCCGTTCGGCCAGCCAGCGCGCAGTCTCGGCCGGCACGTTCTCGAAATCGAAGGTGGCCACGTCGACCTTGCGCGCAAAGTCTTCCAGCGCGGCGTAGTCGGTCCAGTCGGCCTTGACCAGCGGCGCCACCTGGCCGGCGCAGGCATCGGCGGCGCTGTCCACCACCAGGGTGTTCACGCCCAGCGGCGCGGCCGCCAGCGCCAGCATGCGCGCCAGCTGACCGCCGCCCAGGATGCCGAGCACGGGCTGCCGCGAGGCGCTCATGCGCGTGGGTCCGGCTGGTCGAGTACGGCCTGGGTCTGCTTGGCCCGCCAGTGCTCCAGCGCCAGCGCCAGGCGGGGATCGTGCAGCGCCAGCACCGCCGCCGCGAGCAGGCCCGCATTCACCGCACCGGCACGGCCGATCGCCAGCGTGCCCACCGGGATGCCGGCCGGCATCTGCGCGATCGAAAGCAGGGAATCCATGCCGTTCAGCGCCTTGGACTGCACCGGCACGCCGAACACCGGCAGACGGGTCTTGGCCGCCAGCATGCCCGGCAGATGGGCGGCCCCGCCGGCACCGGCGACGATCACCTGGATACCGCGCCCTGCCGCCTGTTCGGCATAGGTGAACAGCAGGTCCGGCGTGCGGTGGGCGGACACCACCTGCACCTCGTGCGCCACGCCCAGTTCGGTCAGCACCCCGGAGGCGTGCTCCATGGTTTCCCAGTCCGAACGCGACCCCATCACCACGCCCACACGCGGCGTTTCCGTCGTTGCTGTCATGGTCCGACCGCCCAAAAGTGGTTATTGTACGGGCTTTCCGGATCCGCAACGATTTAGCCCCATGGACAAGCGCCTGCTCGACATCCTGTGCTGCCCGGTGAGCAAGACGCCGGTGCGCCTGCTCGGTCGCGCCGAAATGGACGCGCTCAACGGCGCCATCGCGGCCGGCGGCGTGGTCACGACGGCCGGCAGCCCGGTGCGCGGACGCCTCGACGAAGGCCTGATCACCACAGACCGCAAACTGATTTACCGTGTCGACGACGGCATCCCGGTGATGCTGCCCGAAGAAGGCATCGGCACCACCCAGCTGAACGATTTCCCGGCCCCCTGAAGCGTCCCCACGCCCCGAACTTCCGTCGACGGACCGACCATCCACTTGCAGGACGCACCTGCAGCAAAGACAACCTCCCGGTGTGGCCATGAACGAAGCCTTCGAACCACCCAAGATCGTGTCCCTGACGCCGCGCCTCGATGCCTCGGGCGAGCGTGTGGGCGAACTGCTCAACGCCGTGCGCAGCATCGCCGGCAAGCGGCTGCAGCAATGCCTCGGCAACCTGTTCGAGCACGTGGACGACGCGCTGTTCGACCTCGCCGAGAAGGCCGAGAACAACGCCTCCCAGACGCACTACTTCGACGGCATGCGCGAGGTGCGCAAGCGCCGCCCGGCGGTCGAGCGCAGCTTCCTCACCACGGTCAACCGGGAACTGGGCAATCTGGCAGGACGCGCCGCGTCGACCGCCTCGACACCGGCGATGGCCGAGCTGTCGCTGGTGGCCGATTCCGAGCTGGAGGAGTCGCTGGCGATCACCAGCATGAGCAGCAAGCACGAGAGCCGTCTGGCGCGCGACCTGTTCGCCATCAACCAGCGCCTCTCGGTGATCTGCGGCGGCCGCAAGATCGACAATGCCGGCAATCCGATGGCCCCGGCGGCGCTGTCGCAGGCCTTCCGCCAGGCACTCAAGGAGCTTGGCGTGGACACGCGCGTGAAGCTCCTCATCTACAAGCTGTTCGACCGCTACGTGCTTTCCACGCTGGAAGAGCTGTACGCCGAAGCCAACGCCGAGCTGGCGCGGGCCGGCGTACTGCCGCAGCTGCGCCCGGTGACGCCACGCGGTACCGGCGCCCCCCGCAGCAGCACCCAGGCCGGCGGCGCCAGCACGGCCGGTGCGGGCGCGGACGAGATCACCGATCCAGCCGCCGCCGAGCTGCTGCAGACCCTGCACACCCTGTTCGTCGCGCGACGCGGCGCCAGCGGGGCTCCGTACGCACGGGCCGGCGATGGCGGCGGTCCGCCGCCATCCACCAGCGAACTGCTGGGCGCGCTCAGCGTGCTGCAGACCCAGCTGGCGGCCAACGCCATGCAGACGCCGTCCATGACCGCCGAGGCCGACAACCTCGAGCGCGACATGGTGGCCCAGCTCAAGGAGCAGCTGCTGGGTCAGCTCGGCGCGCTGCGCGGCGCGCGCCCCAGCCACGTCGCCAGCATCGACGAGGACACCATCGACCTCGTCGGCATGCTGTTCGAGTTCATCCTCGATGACCAGACCCTGCCGGCCGAGATGCAGGTGATGCTGGCGCGGCTGCAGATCCCCTATCTCAAGGCGGCGATCCTCGACCGCAAGATGTTCGCCCACCGCCAGCACCCGGCGCGCCGCCTGCTCGACGCGCTGGCGGAGCAGGCCAAGGGCTGGTCGCCGGAATCCGATCGCGACGGCCGCCTGCGCGAGAAGGTGAAAAGCATCGTCGACCAGCTGCTGCACGAGTTCGACGACGACCTCGGCATCTTCGAACGCCTGCTGCTGGACCTGCAGCAGTTCCACGAACTCAACCGCCGCCGTTCCGAACTGGCCGAACAGCGCGTGGCCGAGTCCACCCGCGGCCGCGAGAAACTGGAGCAGGCACGCCGCCGCGCCGCCCGCGAGATCGTCGACCGCATCGACGGCCGCAAGCTGCCGCCGCTGGTGCACGAGGTGCTGGCGCGCGCCTGGGCCAATCACCTGGTGCTGGTACTGCTGCGCCAGGGCGAGGATTCGGCCGAGTTCCGCAGCGGACTGCGTTTCGTGGACGACTTCATCGCCAGCACGCGACCGGCGCACGACGCCGCTGCGCGCCAGCAGCTGCGCCACCTGCTGCCCGGCATCGAACGCGCGCTGCGCCAAGGCCTGGCCAACGTGGCCTTCCAGCCGCATGACACCGAGCGCCTGCTGGCGCAGCTGCGCGACTGGTACGGCCAGCAACTGGGCGAACCGGCACGCGATGCGGTGCCGGCCGCCAGCGCCGCCGCCGCGATACCGGAAAGCATCCAGCCCATCGTCGAGCAGCCTGCCGAAGAAGCGGACGAACTGCCCGAGGAGAGCGTGCCGGTCGCCATCGACAGCCCCGAATGGCAGCAAGTGGAGGCGCTGCAGCCCGGCGTCTGGCTGGAGTTCCAGCTGCCCGACGAACCGATGGTGCGCGCCAAACTGTCGTGGATCAGCCCGATGAGCGGCCGCTACCTGTTCGTCAACCGGCGCGGCCTGAAGGTGGCCGATTACGCGCCGCAGGAACTGGCCGTACTGCTGGCCGGCGGCCACGCCCAGGTACTGGCCACCAACGCGCTGTTCGACCGCGCGATGAGCGCCATCGTCACCCGCCTGCGCCAGCCCGGCACTTCGAACCCGGACACCGATACCGAATGAATCCCAGGCTCCCGTTCGACCCGCCGCACGCCGAACAGATTGCCGCCGATGTGGAACGCGCCTTTGCCGAGGATCTCGGCAAGGGCGACGCCACCGCCGAGCTGCTGCCCGCCGACACCGAAGCCGAGGCTGCGCTCACCTGCCGCGACGACGCGGTGATTGCCGGCGCGCCGTGGTTCGACGCCTGTTTCCGGTACTTGGATCCGGCTGTGCGCATCGCCTGGCAGGTGCATGACGGCGAACGCGTGGCGCCCGGCACGGTGATCTGCCGGGTGGCCGGCCATGCGCGTTCGCTGGTGAGCGCCGAACGTTCGGCGCTGAACTTCCTGCAGCTGCTGTCCGGCACCGCCACGGCCACCGCCGCCTATGTGGCCGCGGTGGCAGGTACCGGCACGCGCGTGCTCGACACCCGCAAGACCGTGCCCGGCCTGCGCCTTGCGCAGAAGTACGCCGTGCGCTGCGGCGGCGGCCACAACCACCGGATCGGCCTGTACGACGCGATCCTGGTCAAGGAAAACCACATCATCGCCGCCGGCGGCATCGCACAGGCGGCAGCGGCGGCGCGCCACCTGCATCCCGGCCTGCTGCTCGAAGTCGAGGTGGAAAACCTGGATGAACTGCAGCAGGCGCTTGCCGCCGGTGTGGGCCGGATCATGCTCGACAACTTCACCGTACCGCTGATGCGCGAAGCCGTGCAGATCACCGCCGGGCGCGTGCCGCTGGAGGTGTCCGGCAACGTCGACCTGACCACCATCGGCGAGTATGCCCGCACCGGCGTCGACTACGTCTCGGTGGGCGCACTGACCAAGCACGTCCACGCGGTCGACTTGTCGCTGCGGCTGCGCCTGGGATAAGGCAACCGGAGCAGGTCGCCGGCTTGCGCGCCGACCCACCCGCCCACACACTGCAGGCATGGGCAACGTCAACGACCTCCTGGTACTGCTGGCGCTGGTCGCCGCCATCGGGCTGTGGCTGAAACTGAGCGCGGCGCGTGAACGCGCGACCGCCGAGGCGCGGCTGCAATGCGAGCGCTACGGCCTGCAACTGCTGGACGAAACCGTGGGCCTGCGTGCACTGCGCCTGCGCCGCGCAGCCGGCCGGCGCCGGCTGGAGCGTTGCTACGGTTTCGAGGTGAGCATCGACGGCGCCGACCGCGAACAGGGCTTGCTGTGGATGCTGGGCAACACGCTGAGCGAACTGCGGCTGCCCACGGTGGTGCTCACCCCACCGGAGTCCGCGACGATGGCGAGGATCGTCGATCCGGAATCGCGCCCGGCGTCCGCCAGGCCGGGCGAACCCGCCGCTGATCGGCCAGGCGAATCTGCGCCCGGCGGCAACGTGATACCGCTGCGGCCGCGCCACCGTTCCGGTGGCAATACCTTGCACTGAGCGGGTTATGCGGGGCCATTGAACAGGCTCCAAGCCGGCCCACAGCCGACAGCCGCCTACTTGATCACCCGCAGGTGCGGCGCACCGCGCTTGGGTTTGTCGTCGCCGCTGCCGCCCTGCCCGGACGGCGGTTCGTCGGGCGCCGGTGCGGACGGCGGCGTGTCGCCACCCTCCTCGTCGGCCGGGAACATCATGCCCTGCCCGTTCTCCTGGGCGTACAGCGCCAGCACCGAGCCGACGGGAATACGCACCACATGGCTGACACCGGAAAAGCGCGCGGAGAAGCCGATCCAGTCGTTGCCCAGCTCAAGGTTCGCCACCGCGCGCATGGCGATGTTCAGCACCACCTGGCCGTTCTTGATTACCTGCGGCGGCACGCGCACCCCCTCGCCGGTGGCATCGACCAGCAGGTACGGGGTCAGGCCGTTGTCGCTGATCCAGTCGTAGATCGCCCGCAGCAGGTACGGGCGGTTGGAGGTCATCGGGTGGGTCACGTCGGTCATCAGGGTCGCATGGCCTTTTCTTGCTCGGTCATGCTGCGCGCAAAGCCCTGGCTGTGGAAGAGCCGTTCGCCGTAGTCGACGATCGGTTTGCCCTCGCGGCCCAGGTCCACGCCCAGCCATGGCAGCCGCCACACCACCGGCGCCACCAGGCAGTCGGCCAGGCTCATTTCGGGGTTGAGGAAGAACTTGGCGGCCTTGAACAGCGGCAGCGCGGCCAGCAGCTGGGCGCGCAGGCGTTTGCGCGCCGGCTCGGCCGTGCGGCCGCCGGCGCGGATGGTGTCGACTTCGGTCAGCCAGTCCTTCTCGATGCGCACCGCAGCCACGCGCAGCCGCGCGCGGGAAAGCGGGTCGATCGGCATCAGCGGCGGGTGCGGATAACGCTCGTCGAGGTACTCGCACACCACGCTGGCGTCGTACAGGGTGAGGTCGCGGTCGACCAGGGTCGGCGTGGTGCCGTAGGGGTTGAGGTCGAGCAGATCCTCCGGCGGCTTGCCCGGGTCCACCAGCACCCGCTCGTAGCTGACGCCCTTGGCGGCCAGCACCAGACGGGCACGGTGACACTGAATGTCATCGACCGTGGTGTAGAGGGTGAGTGCAGTACGCGAGCGGGCGCTTGGAACCATGCGCGGTATTCCCTGTTGCGGTTGCACGGATGCGGCGACCTGGGAGTCCGCCGCATCCGATGGGTGTTTCTCCCGGAAGAATCAATGGACGTCTTTCCAGTATTCCTTCTTGAGCACGTAGGCCAGCAGGGTGAACAACACCAGGAACAGCATCACCCAGATGCCGTAGTGGTGCCGCTGCAGGGCCGCCGGCTCCGAAACGTACTCCAGGAAGTTCACCAGGTCACGCGTCGCCTGCTGGTACTGCGCCGGAGTCAGCTTGCCCGGGTGGGTCAGCTCCAGCTTCTCCACCTCGTCGGTGCCGGACTTCATCACCGCGGTCTGCTGGCCCTGCAGCTCCCACAGCGGGAACGGCATGGCCGCATTCGGCAAGGTGGTGTTGTTCCAGCCGATCGGGCTCTTCGGGTCGAGGTAGAAGGTATTGAGGTAGGTGTAGACCCAGTCGGCGGTCTTCGCGCTCACCTCCAGCGACAGGTCCGGCGGGGCCTTGCCGAACCACTTCGTCGCATCCTCCTCCGGCATGTGCGAAATCACCGGTTCGCCGAATTTGGCGCCGGTGAAGTTGAGGTTCTGCATCACCTGCTGCTCGGTGAGCCCCAGGTCGTCGGCGATGCGCGAATAGCGCATGTACTTCAACGAGTGGCAGCCCACACAGTAGTTGAAGAACAGCTTGGCGCCGCGCTGCAACGAGGCCTGGTCGCGCACGTTGGAGCCAGACGCCATCAGCTGCCCGCCGTCTTCGGCCCGAGCCGCCGGCTGGCCGGCGAGCAGCAGGCCCACCACCAGCGCGACCGCGGGAAGGATCCGTTTCATCAAGAGCGTCGGCTTAGTCATGCATCGTCACCCGATCCGGAACCGGCTTGGTCTTTTCCCAGCCGAAGTATGTGTAGGCCCACAGGAATGCGAAGAAACCGAAGTAGATCAGCGTCATCGTGCGGCCGAACGCGTTCTCCCAGACGGTGAGGTCGACGTTGCCGAACCAGGCCGGGATCACTTCCGCAGTAATGCCCGCGCCCACCGCGCCCAGGCCGAAGAACGCGATCACGAACAGCGTCAGCGCCACCTTGTAGCCGGTGCCGCGGTAGCGGATCGACTTGACCTGGCCGCGGTCGAACCACGGCAGCAGGAACAGCACCGCGATCGAGCCGAACATCGCCAGCACACCCCATACGGCGGTGCCTGCGAACGACGGGATCATGCGCACGATCGCGTAGAACGGGGTGAAGTACCACACCGGCTTGATCTCCGCCGGGGTGACCAGGTTGTTGGCCATGATCGAGTTGTCGTGCTCGAGGAACCAGCCACCAAAGGTCGGCGCGAAGAAGATGATGAAGGCGGCGATGATCAGGAAGAAACCGACGCCGAACAGGTCCTTCACCGTGTAGTACGGGTGGAACGGGATGCCGTCGACCGGCGCGTTCGCACCCCAGCGGTTGCCCTTGGGGCCGTGCTTGACGTCGACGCCGTCGGGATTGTTCGAGCCCACCTCGTGCAGCGCGGCCAGGTGCAGCACCACCAGCAGCAGCAGCACGATCGGCAGCGCGATCACGTGCAGCGCGAAGAAGCGGTTCAGCGTGGCATCGCCCGGCAGGAAGTCGCCCATGATCCATTCGACCAGGGTATTACCGATGTAGGGGATGGTGCCAAACAGCGAGATGATCACCTTGGCGCCCCAGAACGACATGTTGCCCCACGGCAGCACGTAGCCCATGAAGGCCTCGGCCATCAGCGCCAGGAAGATCAGCATGCCGAGCAGCCAGACCAGTTCGCGCGGCTTCTTGTACGAGCCGTACATCATGCCGCGGAACATGTGCAGGAACACCACCACGAAGAACAGCGATGCGCCGGTGGAATGCATGTAGCGGATCAGCCAGCCCCACTCCACGTCCCGCATGATGTACTGCACCGAGTCGAACGCACCGGCGGCGCTCGGGTTGTAGTTCATGGTGAGGAAGATGCCGGTGACGATCTGGTTGACGAGAACCAGCATCGCCAACGAGCCGAAGTAGTACCAGAGGTTGAAGTTCTTCGGCGCGTAGTACTCAGTCATGTGCTTGCGGTACACAGGCGCAAGGCCCGGTGCCCGCTCGTTGACCCACTCGCCGATGCTTGCGAATACATTGGCCATTACGCTGCTCCCTCCGGACCCACGCCGATCTGCACGGTCGTGTCGTCAATGAAGTGGTACGGCGGGATCTCCATGTTCTTCGGCGCGGGTACGCCCTGGTACACGCGGCCGGCCATGTCGTAGCGCGAGTGGTGGCACGGACAGTAGTAGCCGCCCTGCCAGTTCGGATCGAACGGTTCGGGCTTCATCTCGCCCACGTAGTTCGGCACGCAGCCCAGGTGGGTGCAGATGCCGACCATCACCAGCCACTCGGGCTTGATCGAGCGGGTTTCGTTCTGCGCGTACTTCGGCTGCTGGTCGGCGGAGGTGCCGTCGGACTTCGGGTCGACGAGGCGCGGATCCTGCTTCGGCAGCGCCGCCAGCTGGGCCGGCGTGCGGTTGACGATGAACACCGGCAGGCTGCGCCAGCCGACGATCAACTGCTGGCCGGGTTCGATCTTCTTGAGGGATTGGGTGACCGGTGCTCCGGCGGCCTTGGCTCGCGCGCTGGGTTCCCACGACTTGATGAAGGGCACAGCTGCCGAAACGATTCCCACGCCGCCAACCACTGCTGTGGCTGTCGTGAGAAACCGGCGGCGGCCATGATCGACGACTTCGTTCGCCATCAGGCTCTCCGGTACTTGATGCGTCAGGAAGGGCTCGCGCCCCATCAATAAGTTGGAACCCCTAAAAATCGCGTTAGTCTAGCGTCAGCCCCTGCACCGTACAATAAAAGTGCCGCGGCGTATCGACGCTACCTCCCGTCGCCAGCCTAACCTACCGCCCGCCCGCCCGTCACGGATTGCAGCACGACATGAAACATGCCGCCGGCACGCTCGCCTTCCTCGCCCGCTGTGCCGTCGTCGGCCTCGCGGCAGCGTTCGTGATCGGGTTGTTCTGGCCGGCCACCGGCGAGCGCCTGCGCGCCAGGCTGGGACTGCCTGCCGCGCCGACTGCAGGCGCGCCGGCGGTCGCCGCACCGACCTCCTATGCCGACGCAGTCGCCGCCGCGGCGCCTTCGGTGGTGAACATCTATGCCAGCAAGATCGTCAACGAGCGGGCGATCAAGATGTACGACAACCCCATCCTGCAGCAACTGCTAGGCGGCACCCTCACCACCTACAAGCGTCCCGAGCAGACCCTGGGCTCGGGCGTGATCATCAGCGCGCAGGGCTACGTGCTCACCAACTACCACGTGATCTCCAACGCCACTGACATCCAGGTGCTGCTGTACGACGGCCGCGTGGCTAGGGCCACCGTGGTCGGCTCGGACGAGGAGACCGACCTGGCCGTGCTGAAGATCGACGCCGGCAACCTGCCGGTGATCCAGATCGCCAAGCAGAAGCCGCGCCCCGGCGACGTGGTGCTGGCGATCGGCAACCCGCTGGGTCTCAACCAGACCGTGTCGATGGGCATCGTCAGCGCGGTGGGCCGCCAGTTGAACGCCTCCAGCGCCGAGGACTTCATCCAGACCGACGCGGCGATCAACCTCGGCAACTCCGGCGGCGCGCTGGTCAACGCCGAGGGCCGGCTGGTGGGCATCAACACCTTGCTGATCAACCGGACCACCAGCACCAAGAACATCGGTTTCGCGATCCCGGCGGACACCGCCAAGAATGTGCTGGACCAGATCGTCGCCACCGGCCACGTGGTGCGCGGCTGGCTGGGCGCGGACTACAGCTTCGTACCGGTGGCCGCCAACAGCGGCCTGCCCGCGGCGGCGCGCGGCGCCCTGGTCACCGATGTGTACCCCGGCAGCCCCGCCGCGCTGGCCGGCATCCAGCCGCACGACATCCTGCTGCGCATCGGCAGCGACAACATCCGCGATCCGGCCGACCTGCGCCGGCGCGAATCGGCGATCAAGCCCGGCACCACGGTGGAACTCTCCGGCCTGCGCAACGGCAGCCCATTCCACACCACGGCCACGCTCACCGAGCGCCCGCCGATGAGCGTGGAAGCCACGACCGGCAACGGGCAATGATTCAACCTCGCCGTGCCGCCACCAGCGGCGGATGCAAAGCCGCCTCGTAGCGCTTGCGCAAGGTGTCCACGCGCTGCACGTAGACCTGGGTTTCCGCATACGGCGGCACGCCGTTGTAGCGTTGCACCGCGCCGGGACCGGCGTTGTAGGCTGCGGCAGCCAGGTGTTCGTTGCCACCGAAGTCGTGCAGCAGGACGCTCAGGTAACGCGCACCGCCGCGGATGTTCTGGCCGGTGTCGAACGCGTCCAGCACGCCCATCTCGTTCGCGGTGCCCGGCATCAGCTGCATCAGGCCCTGCGCACCCTTGAGCGACAGCGCGCGCGGATTGTACGCACTCTCGGCATGGATGATCGCGCGCAGGAAGGCCTCGTCCACGCCGTATTCCATGCTGGCCGCACGGATCGCGTCGGCGTACGCGAAGAGGTTGAGCGGCACGCTGCCCCAATGGACGGTCGAATGCAGGTTGCAGGCGAAGCAGGTGGCGATGTAGCTGAACAGCATCGTCGCCGCATGCGCATTGCGGCCGGCCGGCCGGATATTGGTGTACTCCACGCTGCCGTCGGCGCGCACGATGCGGTACACCGCACCCCGCAGCACGCGGTCGCCCGGCGCCGTAGCGGCCGGTATGTCGGGCAGCGCACCCACCCCGCTGCTCGACTGCTGGTAGGTCCAATGTCCGCGCAAGGCTGCCGGCACCGCCGAGGCCGGCGGCAAGGGATCATCGGCCGGCGGCAGTTTCGCGGTGCTCAGCACGCCGCCGCGCACGTCAGCCAGCGAGGCCACCGCGGCACCGGCCTGCAGCCGGGCACCCATCACCGCACCCTGCACATGCTGCAGCGAGGCCTTCGGCGCACGCTGCGGCGTGCTGTAGCTGCCGAGCTTGCGGCAGGCGCGGTAGCCCGCGGTACTGCCGGTGAACACCGCCTCGCCATGGGCACCGGTGCAGCGGTACAGCTCGCCCGCGTGCACCACGGGCCACCACAATGCCCCCGCCAGCAGGACGCAGCCCAGCGCGATCCGTCGCGGGATCGTGCTGGGTGATGGGGAGCCTGCAACGAGCCGGCCGGCACTCCCCCTGTGGCGTACGGCGTCGGACATGGCCGCAGTGTGCCGCTGCATGGCTCCCGCGCCAAGAGCGAACGCACCGTTTCGTGCGCTGCGCCCGCCCGGAATACATCCCAAGTACCTGATCCGGCAGGCATGCTTGCTGGCAGCCAGCGGCAGCTCGGCGTAAACTGCGCGGTTCGGCGCCATCCACTCTGCGCCCCCGCGGAACCACGGTAACCAGCACCATGAGCGGCAAACTTTTCATCAAGACCCACGGCTGCCAGATGAACGAGTACGACTCGGCCAAGATGGCCGACGTGCTCAAGGCCTCGCACGGCCTGGAGCTGACCCAGGACGAGTCCGAGGCGGACGTAATCCTGATCAACACCTGTTCGATCCGGGAGAAGGCACAGGAGAAGGTGTTCAGCCAGCTCGGCCGCTGGAAGGAGCACAAGCAGGGCGACAAGCCGGTGCTGATCGGCGTGGGCGGCTGCGTGGCCAGCCAGGAGGGCGAGGCGATCGTCAAGCGCGCACCCTACGTCGACCTGGTGTTCGGCCCGCAGACCCTGCACCGCCTGCCCGAGTTGATCGAGAAGCAGCGCGCCAGCGGCAAGCCGCAGGTGGATATCAGCTTTCCCGAGATCGAGAAGTTCGACCGCCTGCCCGAGCCGCGCGCCGAAGGCCCGACCGCCTTCGTCTCGATCATGGAAGGCTGCTCGAAATACTGCAGCTACTGCGTGGTGCCCTACACCCGCGGCACCGAGATCAGCCGTCCGTTCGACGACGTGCTGGTGGAAGTGGCCCAGCTCGCCGACCAGGGCGTGCGCGAGGTGAACCTGCTGGGCCAGAACGTCAACGCCTACCGCGGCCCTACCCACGACGGCGGCACCGCGGACCTGGCCGTGCTGATCCACGCCATTGCGCAGATCGAGGGCATCGGCCGCATCCGCTTCACCACCTCGCATCCGCTGGAATTCTCCGACTCGCTGGTCGAGGCCTATGCCAGCGTTCCGAAGCTGGCCAACTTCCTGCATCTGCCGGTGCAGGCCGGCTCCGACCGCATCCTCGCCGCGATGAAGCGCGGCTATACCGCGCTGGAGTTCAAGCAGAAGATCCGCAAGCTGCGCGCGGTGCGTCCGGGCATCTGCATCTCCTCCGACTTCATCGTGGGCTTCCCCGGCGAGACCGACGAGGATTTCGAGAAGACCATGAAGCTGATCGAGGACGTCGGCTTCGACCAGAGCTTCAGCTTCATCTTCTCCGCGCGCCCCGGCACCCCGGCCGCGAGCCTCGCCGACGACACCCCGATGGCGGTGAAGCGCCAGCGGTTGGAACGCCTGCAGGCCGCGATCAACGCCAAGGCGAAAGCGATCAATGAGGCGATGGTCGGCACCGTGCAGCGCGTACTGGTGGAAAAGCCGAGCACCAAGAACCCGAACGAACTCGCCGGCCGCACCGAGAACATGCGCTACGTGAACTTCCCCGGCCCGGCCCGGCTGATCGGACAGTTCATCGACGTCGCGATCACCGAGGCCATGAGCAATTCGCTGCGCGGCCGCATCGACACCGGCGTGGACGACCGGGCCGCCTGAGCGGCTCGCAGACGCGCATCCGGCTGCCGCCCTGTTCGCCGCGGCGCGCCGACGCCGCAGCAGTTCAATCCAGCCGCTTGCGGAAACGCAGGATCGCGATCGACATCATCATCACGGTGAACACCAGCAGCACCAGTACGTCGCGCCAGAGCTCCCACAGGCTGGCGCCGCGCAGCATGATGCCGCGGATCAGGCGCAGGAAGTGGGTCAGCGGCAAGACCTCGGCGATCCACTGCGCCGCTTTCGGCATGCCGGCGAACGGGAACATGAAGCCCGACAGCAGGATCGACGGCAGGAACACGAAAAAGGTCATCTGCATCGCCTGGAACTGCGACTGCGCGCGCGTCGAGATCAGCAGGCCGAGCGAGAGGTTTCCCAGGATCAGCAGGCCCGCTGCCAGGTACACATCCAGCACGCTGCCGCGGATCGGTACCGCGAACAGCCAGGTGCCGAGCGCGAGGATCACGCTGGTCTGCACCAGGCCGATCACGACGTAAGGCAGTATCTTGCCCACCATCAGCTCCACGCTGGTCAGCGGCGTGGCGATCAGCAGTTCCATGTTGCCGCGCTCGCGCTCGCGCACAATCGCGATGCCGGTGAACAGCACCATGGTCATGGTGAGGATGACGCCGATCAGTCCCGGCACGATGTTGACCGCCGAGCGTCGCTGCGGGTTGTAGAAGCTGACCACGCTGATCCGCGGCGTCGGCGGCGTGCTGGTGGCCGGGGCGCGCATGTCGGGCACGGCGCTGTCCAGCGGCGTCTGCGCCAGCTGCGCCGCCACGCTCTGCACGGTCGTGTCGCTGCCGTCGACCAGCACCTGCGCCACCGGGCGGCCGTCGATGCGGCGGCGCTCGAAATCCGGCGGCACCACGATGCCGATGCTGATCGCGCCGCGCCGGATCATCGCCATCAATTGATCGGGCGTGTCCGCCTTCCGCTTTGCGGAAATCACGTCGGTGGCCAGCATGTCCATCACCAAGGCGCGCGAACCGGCGGTGTTCGCCTGGTCCGCGATGCCGGCATCGAGCCCGCGCAGGTTCAGATTGATCGCATAGCCGAACAGCACCAGCTGGACCACAGGGATGCCGACGATCATGGCCAGCGTGATGCGGTCGCGGCTGAGCTGGCGCAACTCCTTGACCACGATGGCCCACAACCGACGCCAGTTCATGCCGGACGCGCCTCCCGTTTCGTATGGTTGCGGGTGACTGCGACAAACACGTCCTCGAGATTTGCCGGCGCGGCCGTCGTCCGGGCCGGTCGACCGGCCGCGGCCAGCGCGCCGTCGATGCGTCGGCACGCATCCATCGCCGCGTTCCCTCCCGCGGCCAGATCTGCCGTCAACACACGCAGGTCGTTGCCGACCTGGGCGACGCTGAGCACCCCCGGGACGTCGACGATCACCTGTTGCGCCTGGCGCGGGTCCGCCGCCTCGACGATAAAGGTGCGCCCCTGCAGCCGGCCGGTCAGTTCGTGCGGCGTACCGTCAGCCACCAGTACGCCGCGATCGAGAATGGCGAGCCGGTGGCAGCGCTCGGCCTCGTCCATCAGGTGGGTGGACACCAGCAAGGTCGTGCCGGCATCGGCGAGCTCGAACAGCTTTTCCCAGAAGTCGCGGCGCGACTCGGGGTCGACCGCGCTGGTCGGTTCGTCGAGAAACAGCAGTTCGGGGTCGTGGATCACCGCGCCGGCGAGTGCCAGGCGCTGCTTCTGACCGCCGCTCATGGTGCCGGCCAGCTGGCGCTGTCGATCGCCGAAATGATATTGCTCGACCAGCTCGTCGATGCGCTGCCGGGTGCGTGCGCGCGGCACGCCTTGCACGGCGGCCAGGAACTCGAGGTTTTCGCGTACGGTGAGATCCTCGAACAAGGAGAATCGCTGCGTCATGTAGCCGATATGGCTGCGCAAGGCCTCGGCCTGGGCGGGAATGTGCAGGCCGAGCACCTCGATCTCGCCGGCGCTCGGCGTCAGCAGGCCGCAGAGCATGCGGATCGTGGTGGATTTGCCCGAGCCGTTGGGGCCGAGGAAGCCATAGACGTGCCGGGCCGGCACCTCCAGGTCGACGTGGTCGACCGCCACCAGATCGCCGAAGCGCCGCGTCAGCCCGTGCGCGCGAATCGCGACGTCTGCGCCTGCGTTCGGGCGCGGCGCACTCATTTGCCGGATCCGGCAAACGCGACCTGCACGGGCAGCCCGGCCGGCAGGTTCGCCGCGTCGCGGCCCAGCGAGACTTCGGCGAGGTAGCTCAGCCGCGCCGCGTCGTCCCCGAACAGCGCGTAGTACGGAGTGAACACCGGCTCGCTGCGCAGCATCCGCACCCTGCCCGCATAGGGTCGCTTGCGGCCGGCGACGAACACCTGGATCGGGTCGCCCACGTGCACGTTTGCGCGCTCCTGTTCGGGCACGTAGATCCGGGCGTAGGGCGCATCGCCGACCAGCAGGATCGCCAGCGGAGAGCCTACCGGCGCCTGGTCGCCGAGCCGGTACGGAAGGCTGTCGACCAGGGCCGCCCGGGGTGCCACGACGTGCAACTTGCCGAGCAGCACGCGATCCGCCGCGGCCTGTGCCAGCGCGGCGGCGAGGGCGGCGCGGCCCTGGGCGATCTGCTCCGGCCGCGTGCCGTGCAACAGTTCGGCGAGCGCTTCCCGCGCGGCGGTCGCCAAGCCATCGGCACTGCCCGCCGCGGCACGGGCACGGTCGAGATCGTCGGCGGCGACGTAGCCGTGCGTCTTCAGCGCCTGCAGCCGCTGGTAATAGGCTCGCGCCTCGCGCGCCTGCGCCCGGTCGGCCGCAAGGTTCGCCCGGGCCTGGGCGATGTCCTCGGCACGTGGACCGTTCACCAGCTGGGCCAGCGCCTCGCGCTGCTGCTGCGCCTGCGCCTCGGCGGCGGCCAGCCCGGACTCGGTCTGTCTTTTGTCCAGTTGCAGCAGGGTCTGGCCGGCACCGACCCGTTCGCCCTCGCGGACGTCGATCGAGACTATCCGCTCGGCCACCGGCGCCGGCAGGGCGATCCGATCGTATTCCAGCGTGCCCAGCGCCTGGGGCGGTTGTTTCGCGCAGGCGGAAAGCAGGATCGCCGCAATCAGCAGGCCCGCGGATGCAAAGCCCCGCCCTAGGAACGTGGGCGGTAGAAGCCGACCGGGCTGCAAAGCCGTCTGCGCGGCCATTCTTTCCGCCGGCGCTTGGTCCATGGCGCCGGCTATGTGCCGGCGCTGCGTCGAAAAGCAGTCCTCGCGCCGCCGACTTTTCGCCTCGGCCGTTTCTACCGCCCACGCCCTTCGAGCAGCCCTCATACCATTTCTCCCGGTTCGGATGGCGCCACGCCTTGCCGGAGCAGGGCCAGCGCATGTTCGGTCAAGGCATCGACGGCGAGGTCCTCGGCCGCAAACGCGCGCCGCCAGATCGGCGCGCCGGCCGCGGGGAACAGGGTCAGCCCGACCAGCGAAACCACCAGCAGCCGCGGATCCAGGCCGGGATTGAGCCGGCCCTCGGCTTGCGCTGCCGCGAAACGGCGCGCGAGCATCTGCGGCAGCAGCGGAATCACCTGGCTGAAAAGCAGCTCGCGCAGCGCGCCGCCTTCGCACAGCACTTCGCGCACCCACAACGACGGCAACCAGGGGTGGCTGGCCACCACCTCGCCGATGCCCCGCACGAAACCCTCCACCAGGGCGCGGGGATCGTCCCCGGCACGCTCCAGCCGCGTGCGCAACGCCGCCAGCGCCGGCAGCAGGCGCTCGTCGACCAGGGTCTGGATGAGCCGCGCCTTGTCGCCGAAGTAGTAGTGCAGCATGGCCGGCGTGACGCCCGCCTCCACCGCGATCGCACGCAGCGAGGTGGCTGCGATCCCCGTCCGCACGAATCGCACGATCGCGGCATCCAGCAGGCGCGCGCGCAAGTCGTTGCCGTCGCCGCTGGGACGACCGGCGCGACGACCGCGCCCGGGCGCTTTGCGTTCGCCTGAAATGGCCATGGATTAAAATTAATTCATTGATTAATTATGCGCAAGTACAAGGCTCCGTGCAGGCACCGCCACCGGCAGGTTGTGCGGTAGCTCTTGTGCGGGCCGCGCGCTAATCTCGCGCATCTATGAGCGAACTTAACCAGCGCGACTTCGCGCTCGACCCGGAAGACAACGCCCGCCTGGCCAACCTGTGCGGACCGTTCGACGAACACCTGCGCCAGATCGAGCTGCGCCTGGGCGTGGAGATCAACCACCGCGGCAGCCTGTTCCAAGTGATCGGCGAAGAGGCCGGCGCCAAGGCCACCGAGAAGGTGCTGCGCGCGCTGTATGCCACCACCGGGGACGAGTCGCTGACCGGCGCGAAGGTCAACCTGCACCTGGCCGAATCCGGCATCGACGCGCTCGGCGCCGATGCCGCCGAAGGTACGCAGGAGGTGGTGATCAAGGTCAAGCGCGGGGTGATCAAGGGCCGCGGCCCCAACCAGGCGCGCTACCTGCATGCGATCACCACCCACGACATCAGCTTCGGCGTGGGCCCGGCCGGCACCGGCAAGACCTACCTTGCCGTTGCCAGCGCCGTCGAGGCGCTGGAAGCGAACCGCGTGCAGCGCCTGCTGCTGGTGCGCCCGGCGGTGGAGGCCGGCGAGAAGCTCGGCTTCCTGCCCGGCGACCTGTCGCAGAAGGTCGACCCCTACCTGCGCCCGCTGTACGACGCGCTGTACGAGATGCTCGGCTTCGAAAAGGTGGCCAAGCTGATCGAGCGCAACGTGATCGAGATCGCGCCACTGGCCTATATGCGCGGCCGCACGCTCAACGACTCCTACGTGATCCTCGACGAGGCGCAGAACACCACCGTCGAGCAAATGAAGATGTTCCTGACCCGCATCGGCTTCGGCTCGGTGGCGGTGATCACCGGCGACGTCAGTCAGGTGGACTTGCCGCGCAACGTGCGCTCGGGCCTGCGCCACGCGGTGGAGGTGCTGCGCGGCGTGGCCGGCATCAGCTTCACCTTCTTCACCTCGCGCGACGTGGTGCGCCATCCGCTGGTGGCGAAGATCGTGCGCGCCTACGAGGCCTTTGAACAGAAAGACGAGGACGCGAAGTGAGCGCGGCGACGGTGCATCTGGGCTACGCCGTGCCGCGCACCGGCATCCCCGCGCCGGCGAGCTTCCGCCGCTGGGTCGAGGCCACGTTGCACGGGGCGAAGCGGCGCAAACCGGCGGAGCTTTCCATCCGCATCGTCGATGCCGACGAAGGCCGCGCGCTCAACCGCGATTACCGCGGCAAGGACTACGCCACCAACGTGCTCTCGTTCGAGGCCGAGCTGCCGCCGGATCTCAAGTTGCCGCTGATCGGCGACATGGTGATCTGCGCTCCCGTGGTGGCGCGCGAAGCGGCCGAACAGGGCAAGCGCGCACGCGACCACTGGGCCCATCTCACCGTGCACGGCACCTTGCACCTGCTCGGCTACGACCACGTCGTGGCGGCGGAAGCCGACGCGATGGAGGCGCTGGAGACGCGCATCCTCGCCGGGCTGGGCATCGCCGATCCGTACCGCGACTGATTGGCGTCCCCCACCCCGCCGGGGAGGGGGTTCAAGCCGCGTGCCATCGCCCTGAACTGTCACGCCTTTTCCGCTAAACTCGTGCTCCCGCCCGCACCTGGGCAGTTGCAACCCGAGTAATGAACGACGACCCCGGCAGTACCAGCGGCCCGGCCCATCGCACCTGGTGGGATCGACTGGGCCACCTGTTTTCCGGCGAGCCGCGCAACCGTGCGGAACTGATCGACGAACTGCGCACCGCCCAGGCCAACGGCCTGCTCGGCGCCGACACCCTGCCCATGCTGGAAGGCGCGCTCAAGGTCACCGAACTGAGCGTGGACGACGTGATGGTGCCGCGCGTGCAGATCGTGATGATCGCCGCCAACGCGCCGCTCCAGGACATCCTCGCCGCTGTGGTCGAATCCGGCCATTCGCGCTTCCCCGTGCACGGCGAGGACAAGGACGACATCCTCGGCGTGCTGCTGGCCAAGGACCTCCTGAAGTTCTTCGGCAACGGCACCGACTTCGACATCCACGCGATCCTGCGCCCCGCGGTGCTGATCCCCGAGTCGATGCGCCTCAACGTGCTGCTGGCCGAGTTCCGCCGCAGCCGCAACCACATGGCAATGGTGGTGGACGAATACGGCGGCGTGGCCGGCCTGATCACCATCGAGGACGTGCTGGAACAGATCGTCGGCGAGATCGACGACGAGCACGACGACGAGGAAGTACCCGCACTGATCCACGCCCAGGCCGACGGCTCGTGGCTGGTCAGCGCGCTCACCCCTATCGAGGACTTCAACGAGGAAGTGGGCGCGACGTTCTCCGACGGGGAATTCGACACCATCGGCGGCCTGATCACCGCCGAATTCGGCCACCTGCCCGAAGCCGGCGAGGAAGCCAGCGCCGGCGACTTCCTGTTCCACGTCACCGAGGCCGACGACCGCCGCGTGCAGCAGTTCCGCGTCACTCGTCGCGAGGCCTGACCCTGTAGGAGCGCACCCTGTGCGCGATAGCCTTTGGCTTCGATCAGGCGCCAGAGCATTCGCGCACAGGGTGCGCTCCTACAAATACGGACAACCATGCCCCCATTTGCCAAGCTGCTTTCCCTGCTCGCCTTTCTCCTGCTGGCCGTCGTACCGGTCCATGCCAGCGTCGCCAATGCCCCCGGCGTGAACCTGGAAGTCTCGCTGGTCACCTATGGCCCGGGCGACGTCTACTGGGAGCGCTTCGGCCACGACGCGATCGAACTGCGCGACACCGTCAGCGGCGAGGCGGTGAATTTCAACTACGGCGTGTTCGACTTCAACGAGAAGAACTTCTTCCTGAATTTCGCGCGCGGCCGCATGCATTACCTGATGGATGCCGAGCCCACCGGCGACGAGGAAAGCTACTACGTCCAGGTCGGCCGCTCGATCACCCGCCAGCGCCTTGCGTTCACGCCGGAACAGGCCGCCGCATTGCGCGACTTCCTGTTCTGGAACCTGCGCCCCGAGAACGCCGGCTACAACTACGACTACTACGTCGACAACTGCACCACCCGCGTGCGCGATGCGCTGGACAAGTCGCTGGGCGGCATCATCAAGGCGCGCCTCACCGCGCAGGCCGGCGGCATGAGCTACCGGCAGCAGACCGACCGCCTGATGAGCGCACAGCCCTGGCTGATGCTGCTGCTCGACCTCGGCCTCGGCCCCTACGCCGACCAGCCGATGAACGCCTGGAGCGAAAGCTTCCTGCCCGACGAACTGCAAACCAACTTGCGCGGCATCCGCGTGCCCGACGGCCACGGCGGCACGCAGCCGCTGGTACAGGACGAACAACTGCTCTCGCCGAACCGCTTGTCGGTGCCGCCTGCGCAGCCGCCGGACCTGCGCCTGCCGCTGGGTGCGGCTGGGCTCGTGCTCGCCGGCATGCTGGCGATGACCGCACGCCGCGCGTGGCTCGCCCATGCCCTGCTGGCCACGCTGTACCTGTCCGTCGCCGGGCTAGCCGGCCTGCTGTTGCTGGTGCTGTGGACGCTCACCAGCCACCACTCCGCCTGGGCCAACGCCAACCTGCTGTTGTTCAGCCCGCTCGCCTTCCTGCTGCTGCGCGCGGTGTGGCGCACCCGCCACGGCGTCGCGCCTTCGCGCTTTGCCAACACCGTGCTGGTCCTGCAACTCGCCGCCGCACTCGCCGCTGTGCTGCTGCACCTGCTGCCCGGCACCGTGCAACAGAACCAGCCGTGGATACTGTTCGGCCTGCCGGTGTGGGCGGCACTGGCTTGGAGCTTGCGGCAGACGGCCGCCTGACCCCACGCATTGCCCCACTCATGCCTGCGCGGCATCATGCAGGCATGACCATGTCGACGTCCGCCGCAAGCGCTCCAGCCGATACCCGCATGGTGGTCAACTGCGTTGCCTACCGCAACGACGGCAGCCGCATCGGCGACGTGAGCATCGAAGCGATCAGCGATGTGCTCAAGGAGCCGGACACCTTCGTCTGGGTGGGCCTGCACGAGCCGGATGCGGCGCTGCTGCTGAAACTGCAGGAGGAGTTCGACCTGCATGACCTCGCGATCGAGGATGCGCAGAGCGCACACCAGCGCACCAAGATCGAGGCCTACGGCAACTCGCTGTTCATCGTGGTGCAGACCGCTCAGCTGGATGGCGGCCACATTGCGTTCGGCGAAACGCACATCTTCCTCGGCGCGAGCTACCTGGTCACCGTACGCCACGGCGCATCGCTCTCCTATGCGCCCGCGCGGCGCAGCTGTGAACACGCGCCAGACCTGCTGTCGCTGGGACCGAGCTACGGCCTGTACGGCGTACTGGATTTCATCGTCGACAACCTGCTACCGATCGTGCGCGACTTCCGCGAGGAGCTGCAGGAGCTGGAACAGGACATCTTCGCCGCCAGCTTCAACCGCGACACCGTGCGCCGGCTGTACGACATGCAGCGCGACCTGATGACGCTGCGCCTCGCAGTGTCTCCGCTGCAGGACGTAATCAGCCAGCTGGTGCGCATGCATCCGCAGCTGATCCCCGACGAATTGCGCGCCTACTTCCGCGACGTGCACGACCACGTGACGCGCGTGAACGACGCGATCAGCGCGATGCGCGAGATGCTCACCGCCGCGATCAGCGTGAACCTGTCGCTGGTCACCTTCGGCCAGAACGAAGTGATGAAGAAACTCGCCGGCTGGGCCGCGATGCTCGCCGCTCCCACCCTCATCACCAGCTGGTACGGCATGAACTTCACCCACATGCCCGAGCTCGCCGAAGCGTGGAGCTACCCGATCATCATCGGCGTGGTGGTCTGCATGGTGGGCGGGATCTACCTGGCGCTGAAGCGGGCGAAGTGGTTGTAGCGCCTCCGCACAGCCAATCGCGACACCCGTAGGAGCGCACCCTGTGCGCGAATGGCTCTTGGTCTGAAATCAACAGAGCCATCGCGCACAGGGTGCGCTCCTACAGAAATCAAGGACTATTCCGATTGAGTTGGCCTGCGCGCGCAACGACAGTCGATGGATGGCCAAGACCACCTCTCCCGGACATAAGGCGCTACGCAAAGGGCGCGCGTCCCTTCCGGGTCAAATCTACCTGCTGACCATGGTGACAGCCGACCGCACGCCACACTTTCTCGATATCGAGATCGCACGAGCTGCCTGCCAACTGATGATCGAGCCAGATACCTGGGGCGATGCTCGCCCGCTGTGCTGGATCTTCATGCACGACCATTGGCACGGACTGGTGGAATTAGGTGGCCATGATGACTTGGCTCTCGTCATAAACCGGTTCAAGTCGCTCGTCAGCAAGCGACTTCGCCAAATCAAGCCGAATACCCGCATCTGGGCTCGGGGCTTTCACGACCACGCACTACGGCAAGACGAAGACACTCAGGCAGCAGCGCACTACATCATCACCAACCCGCTGCGCGCCGGCCTGGCAGAGCGGGTCGAGGACTACCCTTACTGGGATTGCGTCTGGCTGTAGGAGCGCACCCTGTGCGCGATGGCTCGGCTTCGATCAGCGCCAAAGCGATCGCGCACAGGGTGCGCTCCTACGGGAAGCTTATTGCTGCGGCTCCGCCGTCCACTCCTTCAACCACGCGTTCACCGTGTCGTGCCACAGCACGCTGTTGTGCGGCTTGAGTACGAAGTGGCTTTCGTCGGGGAAGGTGAGGAACTCGCTGGGGATGCCGCGGCGCTGCAGCGCAGTGAACGCGCCCAGGCCCTGGCTCAGCGGGATGCGGAAGTCGTGGCCTGAGTGCACCACCAGCATCGGCACGCGCCAATCCTTGACGTGGTCGAGCGGATTGAACCTCTCGTAGTTGGCCGGCACCTGATACTGCGGGCCGCCGTTCTCGTGTTCCTCGAACCACAGCTCGTCGGTGGCGTAGTACATCATGCGCATGTCGAACACGCCGTCGTGGTCGACGAAGCACTTCCACGGCTTGTTCCACACACCGGCGATCCAGTAGGTCATATAGCCGCCGTAGCTCGCACCCAGCGCGCAAGCGCGGTTGCCGTCCAGGAAACCGTACTTCGCCAGCGCGGCCTTCCAGCCGAGCTTCAGGTCCTCCAGCGGTTTGCCGCCCCAGTCGCCCGAGATGGAGTCGGTGAACGCCTTGCCGTAGCCGGTGGAGCCGTGGAAGTTGATGGTGACCACGGCGAAGCCCTGCCCCGCATAGGTCTGCGGGTTCCAGCGATAGCTCCAGCCGTTGGTCATCGCGCCCTGCGGACCGCCATGGATGATGAAGGCCACGGGATACTTCCTGCCGGGCTGGTAGCCCACGGGCTTCACCACGTAGCCCTGCACGGGCTCGTTGTGCCAACCCTTGAAGGTGAAGAACTCGAAGTCGCCCTCGTGCGCGTTCTTCAGCAATGCGGTGTTGTAGTGGGTGACCTGCTTGAGATCCTTGCCGCTGGCGTCCACGGTGTAGAGGTCGGTGGGGTGCTTGAGGTCGTTGCGCGCCACCAGCAGCCGCGAACCGGCCAGCGAATAGCCGTCCACCTCGCCGTCGCCGACCAGCTGACGCACCTTGCCGCTGGCCGCGTCCACCGCGAACAGCGGATGCTGGCCCTCGTCGTCCGCGGTGACGTAGAGCGTCTTGCCGTCGGCGGAAATGCCCATGCCGCCCGGCGAACGGTCCCATTGCGGATCGACCTCATGCTTCGCCCCGGTGGCCAGGTCCAGCGCCATGATGGCGAAGCGGTCGGACTCGAACGCCGGCGTCTTCTGAGCCAGGTAGTACAGCGTCCTGCCGTCCGGCGATGGCACCGGCCAGGCATCCCAAGCCTTGTTCGCTGCGGTGAGGTCCACCGGCGCCGAGGAACCGTCGGCAGGCACCTTGTAGATGTCGAAATTGGTCGACCACGGCTCGCTACTGCCCGCGATGCGCACGTCGAAGTACACCGTCCTGCCGTCGGGCGAAAACGCGAACTCGCCATCGTCGCCGAACGGCTTGCTGGGCACGTCGCCGTCGATCCCGCGGGTCAGCAGCGTCGGCTCCACAGGCAGCTGGCCCCGCGCGTCGAAGCGGCCGAGATAGAGCTGGTTGCGCGTGCCGTCGGACCAGGTGTCCCAGTGCCGCACGAACAGCTTCTTGTAAAGCGTGCCTGTGGCCTTGTCCTTCGCGCGCGCGTCGAGCCTGCCTTTGGTGCAGGCCAGCGTGCCGCAATCGGTGAACACCGCATAGGAAAGCAGCACGCTGCTGCCATCCGGCGACAGCTTGTAGGCCTGCACGTCCAGCGGGCCGTGGCTCACCTGCACCGGTGCGAAACTGGTGGGCGGACGATGGCCGCCGCCAACCAGATCGCCCGTGCTGCGCCGCCACAGCTGCGTGACGCCGTTGACCTGCGCGAGGAAATACAGGCTGTGCCCATCCGGCGACCAGCGCGGCGTGTTGGCGGCCATGTTCACCACGCGGCGCGGCTCGCCGCCAGCCAGATCCTGCACGTAGATCGCGGTGACGCCCTTGTTCGCCGCGTAGTCCGTGCTGCGCACGCTGTAGGCGGCGTAGCGCCCGTCCGGCGACAGCTGCGGATCGCTCACCCGCTCCATCATCACCAGGTCGCGCACGTTGAACGGATGCGGCGCCTGGTCCAGCGTGATCGCGGTGTCGATCGGCGCCACCGTGTCGGTATCCGTCGCTAGCGCGGGCGAGGCCGCCAGCGCCAGCAGCAACGCGGCCGTCAAGGCTTGCTTCATGGTCGTTCCCCAGGGTGATTGGCAGTCGGGCAAGGTAAGCACATGGGAGATGGGGCGCAAGCCGAGGAGTCACCACGGACGCACATCGCAGTGTGGGACCAACTCAGCCGAAGCCCCACCCCTGCCCCACGCTGGACGATTTTCAGCACCCCAATCAGTCGAAGCTGACAAATAACGTCACTTGCTGCCCAAAACAGCCTGTTCCGCAAAGCATCACGAATGCCACCAAACGCACGAAACCGGCCTTTAACGGCGCTGGCGGCAAGCTTTCGTGACCGCTTGCACAACACACAAGCGGCTCGACATGAGGCAATATGGGCGCGGTGCTCGTGGCATGTTAGATGCTTCGATAACCGTCAGCTTCCTGGTCGTTCCTGACCATGACGTTATGGGGTTCGTGCCCGCCTAGGGGGTATGCGGCCGGAACCCAGGGGGCCATACACGTTAGCTAGCCAACTAGAGGAACCACCATGAAGAACCTGCAGAAAGGTTTCACCCTGATCGAGCTGATGATCGTGGTTGCGATCATCGCGATCCTCGCGGCCATCGCCGTGCCGGCCTACCAGAACTACATCATCCGCTCCAAGATTTCGGAAGGGCTGTCCCAAGCCGACATGGCAAGGACTGCAGTTGGTGAGACTTTCCAGACCACGGGCGTCATTCCTGGAAGTAATGCGTCGGCCGGCCTACCCGTCACGAAGGCGAGCCTCCAATCGACGTACGTGAACGACCTGGAAGTCGCGGCAGGTGTGATTACCGTTACAATTCAAGGCACCAACAGCGACGCGGACACGGGGACCGTCGTACTGACGCCGTATCAGGGCGACGGCGTGACGGCGCTTGTTAAGGGTTACACCGGCAACATCACTTGGAAGTGCACTGGCACCGTGCCAAAAAAGTATCTCCCGGCCTCCTGCCGCTGATAGCCGCTTCATCACAAGACCCGAAGGGCCGCTTTTTGCGGCCCTTCTTTATTTACGTGCAAAGCGCAGTGTCAGACACGAGCGCGTGGAGCCACAGCCACCGTACCTGCCTGCAGATTCGCTAATATCACGCAGTCCATCCTCGCCGGATTATCTCGATGCAGCAAAGTCAACACATTCGTCCATGGCTAACGTGGCTGCTGTTGTCGCTTGCCGTCGTTACCACAGCGACTGTGTACTTGCCGGGCGTGACCGGTAGCTGGGTATTCGATGACTTCCCGAACATCGCGGACAATACGGCTATCCACATCACGCAGGGGCACGCGGCACTTGCAGCATGGGTCAATTCGGCGCTGTCTTCACCTTCGAGCTTTCTGCGCCGGCCACTGGCATCGCTCACGTTCTCCCTCAACTGGATGATGGGCGACGGCAGCCCATGGCCATTCAAGGTCACCAATATCGTCATCCACCTGATCAACGGCGTACTGGTGTTTTGCATGTTGCGGGTGTTGTTGCAGCTGGTGGGTTTGCGGCAAAGCGGGTTTCTCCCTTCTCGCTCAATACCTCCCATGGTGGGAGAGGAGAATGGCGACGCTTTCGACCATGCTGCCGCAACACGGCTCGCGCTGATCGTAAGCACGGCGTGGATGCTGCTGCCAATCAACCTGATGGCCGTGTTGTACATAGTGCAACGCATGGAAAGCTTGTGCCAGATATTCATCTTGGCTGGTTTGTGGGCATATCTGCGAGGCCGCTGGATGATGCTTACGGCACGCAGCCCACGCCGCGACCGACAGGGCTTTGCCTTGGCCGTCGGCGGCATTGTTCTGGGCACAGTATTGGGGCTGACATCGAAAGAAACCGCCGTCTTGCTGCCTGTCTTCGCATTCCTGGCCGAATGGATCTTGCTGCGGTTCATACGTACAAATCCTACGGCGCACTCGCTGTCGGAAGGACCTGAAAAACAGACTCAAGATCCTCGCCTCTGGTGGACCTTCGTCATGATCCTGTTCGTTCCCGCCGTGCTGGGATTTGCATGGTTGTTACGTGTGACGTTGCGCCCCGAAGCTTGGGCTGGTCGTGATTTCACCCTTGCACAACGACTGCTCACCGAGCCGCGCGTGCTGGTCGATTACCTACACTGGACGCTGTTGCCCAACCCGATGGTGCTGAGCCTGTATCACGACGAGATCGTGGTATCGACCGGACTACTGACACCTTGGACCACGTTGGCCGCGATCGTTTTTCTGGTTGCTCTGATCGCGCTCGCCGTATGGCTCCGCAATCGCCGGCCACTGGTTTCGCTAGGCATCGGCTGGTTTTTCGCCGCGCAACTGCTGACTGCGACCATCATTCCACTGGAACTGGTATACGAACAACGCATGTATTTCGCGTCGATCGGTGTGCTGTTAGCAGCCGGCACATGGCTGCTGGGCCTGCGCTGGAAGATCGCGCTACCGATCCTGCGCGGATTCCTAGTCGCAGTCGCGCTGTTGTGGTTCGCACTGGCCACCAACCTGCGCGCACGGGACTGGTCAAACCCGCTACGACTGGCTGTCGTGGAGGCGACCAATCACCCCGAATCGGAACGTGCCGTGTACGAGGCTGGTCGCTTGTATGTGATCGCGTCGAACTATCAGCCGGGTAAAGCGTTGAATGAAGCCTGGAAATATTTCCGTCAGGCCGCAGCGATTCCCGGCTCATCTGCATCGCCCGATCAGGCGATGATCATGCTTGTCGATCACGGCCACCGAGGCGATGACAGTGCTTTCTGGGATTCGATGGTAAGCAAGCTGCGCGACCAGCCGACAGGACAGGATGGCATCACCGCGCTGATCACATTGACCAACTGTTACGTCGCGGGTATCTGCAAATTCGATATCGCGCAACTGCGGCGCACGTACCAAGTGGCACTCTCCCGACCGCACCCCATCGCGCGACTCAACGGCGCCTATGCGGACTTCCAGCGCGACATTCTGCACGACGATATGCGTGCGGAAAAATATCTGGCGCTCGCGGTCACCGGTGCGCCGGACGAACCAGCCTATCGCATAGATTTGGCTTTGCTCTATGCACGTAACGGGCAGACGGAAAAGGCACGACAGCAGATCAATGCATTGCAGCGCTTGAACTACGCCGGACGCCTTGACAGACAGATCACAGTGCTGGAATGGCTTTCCGAACAAGGCAAATCCGCTGGAGCCCGGAACGATTGACCGTCATGCCTAGCTGGAATACCCCCCTCGCCGACCAAGCCCACCCTGAACAAGTAAGCAGCACCGGACTTGTTGAGTCGATGGTCGGCTTTGCTCTGTGTCAGCGGCCAGAATCATCGGAATGCGTCGTCATGAGTCAAAATGAGGCCTTCGTACCCACGTCGTGACGACATGATTCGCTCTGTGAAGGCTCTTGTGATGCGCTGGTCGCTACCGGTCGCTCTGCTGATCACCGCAGCGGTCTACTGGCCTGGCCTACCCGGCAGCTGGCTGTTCGACGACTATCCCAACATCGTCGACAACCCTGGCGTACAGCCACATGAAGTCAGTGTACCGGCGCTGGTGCGCGCCGCGCTTTCCTCGCCGGCCAGCGAATTCAAGCGACCGCTCTCTTCGCTGAGCTTCGCCGCGAACTACCTGTCCAGCGGACTGAACCCCTGGAGCTGGAAGCTGTTCAACCTTGTGGTGCACCTGTTGAACGGTGTGCTGGTATTTTCGCTTGCAAGGCTGTTGCTGTTGGCAGCACCCCACCCCAACCCTTCCCTACCCGCAGGGGAGGGAGAATTTCAGACAGTCCCGCTCCCGAGGGAGGGAGACAGGCAACGGGCCGGCGTCGTTGGCGCGTTGATCGCAGCAGGCTGGATGCTGTTGCCGATCAACCTGACTGCCGTGCTGTACGTGGTGCAGCGCGAAGAGAGCATGGCCAACCTGTTCGTGCTGCTGGGGTTACTTGGGTATGTCACGGGGCGCCGGCGCATGTTGCACACCCCGGGGGCACGCGGGTGGAGTGGCTTCTGGCTCTGTACCGTCAGCCTTATCTTGTCCACTGGCATCGGCCTGCTGGCCAAGGAAACGGCGGCGATGCTGCCGCTGTACGCATTCCTGATCGAAGCGATCCTGTTCCGCTTCGATCATGCACCGCTGCCTGTAGGAGCGCACCCTGTGCGCGATATGGCTTTTGGCGAAGTATTGATCGCGCACAGGGTGCGCTGCTACAAGGAACGGGACTGGCGGATCGCTGGCCTGTTTGTGGTGACTCTGGCGCTGCCACTGCTGGCGGGATTGATCTGGCTGCTGCCAAACGTGCTTAGCACCGCCAGCTGGGCCACGCGCGATTTCACCCTTGGCACGCGCCTGCTCAGCGAAGCACGCGTGGTCTGCGATTACATCGTATGGACGCTGCTCCCTACGCCCCCGGCCCTGTCCTTCTACCACGACCAGTTCCGCGTCTCGACGGGATTGCTGTCGCCATGGACGACACTACCTAGCCTTTTCGGAATCACCGCACTGTTTGCGCTGGCGTGCTGGCTGCGCCGCCGACAGCCGTTGGCGGCGCTAGGAATTGCCCTGTACCTGGGCTGCCATGTAATGACCGGCACCATCATCCCGCTGGAGCTGGTTTATGAGCACCGCAACTACTTCGCCAGCTTCGGCGTGCTGCTGGCCGTGGTGCCCTGGTTGGCGGCGATCCCATCCGGGATGCAGCCATCCGTACATCGGCACCATTGGTTGCTGCCCCGGCGTACGCTGCTGGCCTGCCTATTGTTGTGGTGGACTGTACTGACCGCAGCTACCGCCTATGCCTGGGGCGACCCGCTACGGCTGGCTCAACAACTGGCCGCACGCGCGCCCGATTCGCCACGCGCCGAATACGAACTGGGCCGCACCTACATCATGTATTCGCACTACGACCCGGCTTCGCCTTACACGCGGCTAGCCTATGCCCCGCTGGAGAGGGCTGCGAGCTTCCCGGAATCGTCGATCCTGCCGCAGCAGGCGCTGATCTTCATGAACTCGCGCATGGGTCTTCCGCTCAATCCACAATGGTGGGACAGCATGGTCGCCAAGCTCAAAGCACGAAAGCCCGGCGTGCAGGACGAAAGTTCGCTGGCTGCGCTGGCGCAATGCGCCAGGGATGATGCCTGCCCCCTCCCCACTGACCGCATGGTGCAAGCCTTCGAAGCCGCGCTGGATCACCCAGCTCCAAGCGCAAGGCTGCAGGCCACCTATGGCGACTACGCCTGGAACGTGCTGGCCAATCGCGCCCTGGGCCTTCACATGATGGAAGGTGCCGTGAATGCCGCGCCAAGCGAGCCGGCCTATCACATCACATTGGCGCGCATGCTACTCGCTGCAAATCTCTCCGACGGCGCGATGCGTCAGATACGGGCGCTACAGCGCCTCAATATCGGCGGGCGACTGAGCAGCAGCATCCTTGAACTCCGACAACAAATCAATGCAACCACTCGCTCGCCATGAGTGACTCTTACGTCATCAACGCAAGCGTCGCGGTTCCTACTGGTAAGATCACTTCATGAATTCATCTGCGTCATCTGCTCGTAACGAAGACCCGAAACTGCGGTTCGCGTTCGGCCGCAACTGGAAATCTTTTCTCACGACACTCGACGAACACCGGATCGACGAGGCGCGGAGCAGATTGTGCGAATCGCTTGAACGAGACGACTTGAAGGGCTTCCGTGCGCTGGACATCGGTTCAGGCAGCGGCCTTTCGAGTCTCGTGATGCATCAACTCGGAGCCGATGTCGTGGCGTTCGACTATGACGCCGACTCGGTGGCGTGTACGGAAGAGCTGCGCAGGCGCTTTGCCCCCCATGCCACGAACTGGCAAATCATGCAGGGCTCGGCGCTAGATCCCGCATTCATGGCCGGACTGGGGCAATTCGATCTGGTTTACAGTTGGGGTGTGCTGCACCATACGGGAGCCATGTGGCCCGCCATCGAACTGGCCCAATCGCGTGTAGCGCAGCACGGTACTCTGCTGCTCGCGCTGTACAACGACCAAGGCTGGCGTTCTACGATCTGGCGGGTGATCAAACGTCTCTACTGCAGTAGCGCACCCGGACGTTGGCTGGTCGGCGCGTTGTTCTACCCTTTATTTTCCCTATACGCACTGTGGCAGGACCTGCGCCACCTCCGCGCGCCAGGCACTCACGCACGTCAATATGCACGGAAACGCGGCATGTCGCTCTTCCACGACTGGCGGGATTGGCTAGGCGGATACCCGTTCGAGGTTGCAAAACCGGAGGTGGTGGTACAAAGACTGGTCGCCGAAGGGTTCAAGCTGCAACACCAAACCCTCACCCGTGGCCTGGGTTGCAATGAGTTCGTGTTCGGAAGAGATGCAATCTCTCATGCCAAGTGAGTTTGCACATGCCATGCGGAGCATCGAGTTGGCGCTTGCCGAGACACTACTACCTGCCGGGGGCAGGATTCTGGAACTTGGCGCAGGCGATGGTTGGCAGGCATCCATTCTCGCCCGACACGGATTCACTGTTACGGCTCTCGACGTCGCAGGCTCCGCGGGTAACGCAAAACAGTACGCCCCTGTCACCATCTACGACGGACGGACGATCCCCTTTCCCGACAGGTCCTTCGATGCCGTCTTTTCATCGAACGTACTTGAACACGTCAAGGATTTCGACCGCATCCAGGCGGAGCTTACGCGAGTGCTCACGACCGATGGCATCGCAGTGCATTGCGTCCCTTCCGCAACATGGCGCCTCTGGACAACCCTGGGGCATCCCTTCCATGCAATCCGATGGCTCTGGAATTCGCACCAGGATATACCCTCTCATACGGTTCAATCGCAGGCCCAACATATCGCTCATCAGTCCAGGCACAACAGTCTGTTCGGGCTGGTGCGCCTGGGGTTGATCGCGCCAAGGCATGGCGAACATGGCAATTTTTTCAGCGAACACTTCCTGTTCAGTCGGCGTAGTTGGAAGCATCGATTCGAACAGACCGGATGGCAAATCTCTGCGACACGCTCAACGGATTTGTTCTACTCCGGGAACGAGCTTTTCGGCCTGCGTCTAACCGGTCGGTTCAGGGAGAGGCTGGCCAAGATGCTGGGCAGCAGTACATGCATCTTTGTCCTGCGCCCACATCTACATCGATCATGACCTGCCACCTTCGGCAACACTGAAGATTCATGTACGTTGTTACAAAGACACCAACACGACAAGACTCGCATGACAATAATTTCCGCGACACGCATAGGTAGAGCCATCAAATGGTTGGCGGTCGGAACCCACACACAACGAAGGCGTGTGAGGCAGGAATTGGCTCGCGTTTCGGCCGCCATGTTCGGGGATTTTCCGATCAGCGATGATTACAAGCTCTGGCGCGACGATAGGCAATTCCTAGATGACTTCAATCGCATGTCACCGGAAAATCCATATTCGCAAGACCGGAAGTGGACACTTCGCGAATACGTAAAGCTGAGCAACGCATTGCCGGGAGACATTGCTGAATGTGGTTGCTACGTCGGCACATCGGCATTCTTCATTGCCCAAGCCTCAACCCACGGAACACTTTACTTGTTCGACTCGTTTCAAGGATTGTCCGCCCCCGATGAAGCCGACGAAAGCACTGCCGCAGACGTCATGCCATGGACTGCTGGGGATTTAAGTACGAGTGAAACGACACTGCGAAACAACCTCTCACGTTTCGACAAAATCGAGGTGCTGCCAGGCTGGATCCCCGAACGATTCAATGAGGTGACGAACCATCGGTTTCGCCTCGTACACATCGATGTGGACTTATACAAGCCCACCCGCGATAGCCTCGAGTTTTTCTACCCACGCCTTGTCAAAGGCGGATTCATTGTGATGGATGACTACGGCTTCAAGAATTGCCCCGGCGCCACACGGGCCGCTGACGAACTGGCCGCATCGCATGGCGGCGAAATCCTTCTACTCACCACGGGCCAAGGGGTGATCACAAAGCGCTGACCTGTCATCTTTGGCCACCGGCATTGTGCAGTCGTCACAATCTTTGTGAGAATACTTCGATAACGTTTCCCCCACAGTGCATACGATCCGCCAATCCAAGAAGAGCCCGAAGAATCACATTTCCTGCCGAAAACGGCCTTAATGGCGCGCTATTAGGATTGAATGTGGTCAACTTGAGTGACTCGAACTCAGAACTTTTTAGCAGCATTTTCATTGCATACGGACTGAAAAAATAGGTGTGATGCAACGAGTAAGCGTCGAACCGCCTCTGCCGCCCGCCAATGCCAAGCCCACGACGCAATCGATCCAGGTCATTGTCAAACTGCTGTGGCACCTCGAGTACCAGCAGGCCGTGCGGGCGTAGAGCTCGATGGCACCAGTGCAAGTGGGAAAGCGGATCAGGCATATGTTCCAGCACGTGATTCATGTGGACCACATCGAACTGCATCTCACCGAGCTGCTGGACTGCATAAGCAGGCAATAGAGTCACATCGTTTACTGCCTTGGCTGTCGCGCGCGCATCCGCAGACAGTTCAATGCCCAAGCACTCGTGCCCCTCATCGCGGGCCGCCCGAACAAATTCCCCCGTGGCGGCACCATAATCAAGTATCACCAAGGGCGCTCCCTTGGCCGCAATCTTCGCGGCGGAGCGAATCCTTGCTCGGAAATAATCGATGCGCCTCTCGGCCAATGCCGCGTAACCGGTAGGCGAGGCACCTCGGCCGCCAAAATATAACGCGTCGCTATAAAGCCTCTCGTAGCCTTCCGCACTTGGTCTTGGGCTAAGCCATCGCAACCTGCACGAAGCACAATGCAACACACCGAAAGGTGGTGCCAATCTAAGATATTCGCTCCACCTCCGGTCAGCCCTCCCCTCAGCACCGCAAAGAATGCAATTTGAAACCTCTTCCACGGGGAGTTCGCGCAACTGCTTCTGCCATGAACCATTCATGTCCATCGCCCCTTCATTCCACGAGCAAATCGCGCCCCGACCAATGCAATGATCATATTTGCGGAGACGTGCGCCACCCGAATCAAGATGGCCAACGCGCTAGAAGCCGCAACGCTCAATCCAAACCCATGCCCGCCGAGCATATAGATTGCTTCCATGACTCCCAAATTTCCGGGCAGCACGGCGACCATGGACGACACGTACACCAGACATGTCAAGACAAGCGCCTGTCCCACGCCGATCGGCGCACCGAAATGGCTATACACCCAGCACAACAGCAGTGTGCCAAGCGCATATTGCACGACAATACCGGTCAACCCGTTCAGGGTGATGCCAGTCGCAGCGCGGTGAAGCAGCTGTTTGCGCTGAGCAAGCCAAATGGGACGCGTCAGACGGTCTAGCCACCTCAACCAGAATTTCCGCAAGAAAAGCAATGCGAGCCACAGCAACGCCAAGACCACAGCTGGCCAGCGTCCACGCGGATCACCGGTCAAAAACAAGCCGATCGCAAGACCCGCCAAGGCGACCCAGCAGCTAGTCACTAGCTGACGCCAAGTCGCAAGCAAGCTGGTCCCGACATTGACGTCGTGACGAGCCAGCCAGGCGACGCGGACTGCGATCCCCGGTTGCAAGGGCGCCACGTAATTGGCAAGCGCACTGAGAGCCCATAGTCGCGAAAATGGCCAGGCGGGCAAGCTTTTAGGTATATCGAGAAAGGCCAAAAAATTACGCGCCTGCACCAGAGTGGCGCTGACCATCACGACAACAGCACCCACAAACGTCCATGCCTGTTCGCGCCAGATCATCGCCAGCTTGGGCCACCAGATCACAACAAGCGCAAAAGCAATAAAAACGAGCAGTAGATAAGCTGCTTTGCGCCATGCTCGCAACTCGATGCAGATCATGACTGGATCACCGCGCGCTGTTCGTCGAGAACGTCAAGATAAAGGGATGCGATCTTTCGGGGACTGTGCGCTGCAACCACGTTCTCGATGTCGACAGAAGGCCGGACAAGTTCCTCTTCCATCGCATGCGCCAGCGCGACCGGATCATCCATTGGCACGAGACGCCCATAGCGACCGCTATCGAGCATTTCGCGCGGACCAAACGGACAGTCCGTAGACACGACAGGTACACCCAAGGCCAAAGCTTCAAGCAAAACGTTCGGGTAACCCTCCCACCGCGAAGAAAGCGCATGCAAGGAAGCCTCGGCAAGCACGCGATAGGGATTGTCGAGCACCCCCGTCAGTATCAGCCGATCGGCGATGCCAAGATCGAGCGCCAACCGCTCCAAGCCAACCCGCTGTTTTCCTTCGCCCACGATGACCAAGTGATGACTCTCACGCAATGCGCTCATGGAATAGGACCGCAACAAAGTTTGCTGGTCTTTCTGTTCAACCAATCGACCGATTGAAACCACGTACGGCAACTTGTCTTGCCGCACCAGCGACGTCCCAACGTCCGCTAGATGCCGCAACCTGCTGGCGTCGACCGGGTTATGAATGACATGGATTCGATCCTCCGCGAGGCCCAGACTACGCAAATCCCCCGCCACGCCAGCAGACACCGCAATCAATGCGTCAGCACGACGATAGAGCCAGCGCATGGCCTGTCGCTTCAAGATACTCTTGGCATTGACAAGACTGGCCGCCTCGCGCAGGACGAGGCGCGCACGGAGATGCGTCAGCGTGCATGCCAATACGGTCAGCAAGTTGGTGCCAGACATCGTGCTAAGCACGGCATCAGGTTTGACCGCGCGCATTAGTGATGCCAGCTTGGGGAACGCCAGCCATGCCAATGCGAAACCTTTGGCCGCATGACCGGCATCGACCAGTTCGTGCAATACCACGGTGTCTGGAAGGTCGGAGCGCAGCGGCCCACCACCCAGCAAGGCGACCACGTGCACCTCACGTCCAGCGTCAAGAAACGATCGTGCCAGTTGCAGCAATACGCGCTCGCCGCCACCCCGCTCGAGGCTCGGTAAGACCAGCAATATGCGATCGGAGCGTGTAGTCACTCGATCAACCGGAGATATCTGCACGCCAGCGCAGATAGGAATACGCCAGCCACAAAGGCTGGGAATGATCGACGCTCCCAGCGCGATGCTCGCATAGCAATGTGCGCAGCCCGGCGGCATCCACCACACCGGTGTTTCCCGAATTCGTCATAGCCAGCAGGTCGTCGCCCAACCAGTTGCGCAGCCAATGGCTGACCGGCGACGCGAATCCCTGCTTGCGGCGACTCCAGATGAAGTCGGGCACGCGGCCGCGCATGGCCGCCTGCAACAGGCGCTTTCCACGCAGCCGATGGAAATGCCACTGCCAAGGCAGCCGTATCACGAATTCAAAAAGCTCCTTGTCCAGAAATGGACTGCGGGCTTCGAGCGAATGCATCATCGTCGCGCGATCGACCTTCTGCAGGATGTCCTGGGGCAAATAGACCAGGCAATCCATCAGCAACATGTGCCTCAGTTCGTCCGGGTCATCGGGCCATGGCCGATCGGGCATCGGATTTCCTGCACCCAACCCAGGCACCAGTTGCGCGAGCGTCTCTTTGCGGATGGCCGGCGGCCCTATATAGGCATCCCTGTCCTCGCGCGCCAGTCGCACGAAAAGATGTGCGCGTTTCAGAAGGCTGCCGCTGTGATGCGCATGAGGTTCTGGCGTTGCCAACACACCGCGCTCGACAACCGATCGCAACGAAGCCGGCAGCCGGTGGTATCGCTGGCGCAGCAACCGACCCGTGTATCGGGCATACCCGCCGAAGATCTCGTCGCTGCCGTCACCCGTCAGCACCACCTTGACGTGCCGAGCCGCCACCGAAGCGACCAAAGCGCTGGGAACCAGCGAGGAATCGCCAAACGGCTGGCCCATGCGACGGGGAAGTTCCGTTGCAAGCGCTGCCGCCACCTCCGGCTTGATTTCTTCAGCCGTATGCAGCGTACCCAGCTCGGCTGCCGCCCGCGCTGCGGGCGCGCGCTCGTCGTAGGTCGGTTCGGCAAAGCCCGCCGTGAACGTTCGCAGCCTTCCGAAGCCTGATTCCTGCGCGAGCGCGCATACAGTGGTTGAATCGACGCCGCCGGAAAGGAACGCCCCGACTTCAACGTCGGATGCCAACTGGCGTCGCCGCACGCTCTGCGTCAACAGTTCGCGAACCTGCTCGGCGGCTTCGCCGAAGCTGCCTGTCCAAGGTTCGACCGATGGTGACCAATAGCGCTCCTGGATGATGGAGCCATCCGCGCGCAGCCGTAGCGTGTGTGCCGGCAAAACCTCTTTGACGCCCGCCACACAAGTCGTTCCGGGCAGCGCGTAGCCGTAGCGAAAATAGTCCGCGATGCCTGCAGCGTCTTCTGCTGGGGCCGCTTCCGGGACCAAGACCGCCAGTGCCGGCAATTCGGATGCGCAGGCAAACGCCGCGCCATGGCGACGGTAATACAGCGGCTTCTTGCCGAAGCGGTCCCGCGAAAGGAGCGAATCGCCGGTAGCGGTGTCGTGCAGCACGAACGCCCACATGCCATCCAGACGCTCGACAAACCTTGCACCTTCCGTGACCAGCCCGGCCAGCAACACTTCGGTGTCGCTGTCATCCCGAAAATCCCACCGCCCCGCCAACCGGGCTCGCAGCTCCCGGTAGTTGTAGATCTCGCCGTTGAACACCAGGACCCAGCGCCCACCAGGATCGCGCATGGGTTGATGACCACCACCGAGGTCGATGATCGCCAAGCGCGTGTGTCCCGCCACGAAATCGTCACCGACAAGGCACCCGGTTTCATCGGGGCCGCGATGCTTCAGCCGTTGCAAAGCCGCGCCCATGCGTTCGCGGCGCTCCCCGGATGAGAAACCCTGAGCCCGAAGAAAAGCTATCCCGCACATCAGGAACCCTGCCTCCCATCTCGCGTCAAGGCTGCCTGGAACAACGTCTGGTAACAACGCGCAGTATCCGTCCACGTCCCGATCTGGATGCGTGCGACTGCGCGTGCGCGTTCACCTCGACGATGAAGCTCTGTGCGATCGGTGACCGCCTGGTCCAGTGCGACTGCCAATGCATCCGCATCACCAACTTCGACCAGCCAGCCGGTGTCGCCGTTCTCGACCATTCCCTGTACGCCCTCCAGATCGGTGGAAATGATCGGCAAACCGCCAGCCAACGCTTCCACGACAACATTGGGCCGCCCTTCCGAACGGCTGGAGAGGACGAACACGTCTGCTTCGGAAATGCGTCTTGGCATGTCGGCTGCGGGCACGGTTCCGGCAAACGTGAAACAGGAGGACACGCCATGGGATGCAGCCAGAGCGAGCAGCGATTCCCGCTCGGGTCCGTCGCCGACGATGCATACATGCATTTGCTCGCGTTGATGCACACGCGCGACAGCCTCGATCAACACATCGAAGCCTTTCAGGTAGATCAGGTTGCCCACCGCCAGAACCCGCAGGCCGGCATCGTCGGAAACCGCCCTGTCGACCTGGAAGAATGCCTCATCCGCACCATTGAGGCATGCATGGATGTCGGCAGTACGACGCGGAAATTGCTTACGAAGCCGTTCGGCCATAGCTTCCGAAACGCATATCACGACCCGACTGTTGCGCACTGCCAGGCCGAGGATCATTCGATCCAGCCACGAACGTGTCGCGCGCGCCACGTCGCTGCCGCGCAAGGTCGTGATCACGGGCTTCCTCCGCAAACGCCCGATGATGCCCGCCATGGCCCCGCATACGGCCCAGTTGGCATGGATCAGGTCCACATCACCCGCGCGCAGCAGGCAGCGCCAAAACAGCCCTAACAGCAATCCCGGCAGCAACAATATGTACCCTGGCGCGCGCCGCAAGCCCGTAACGACCCCGCCAGATTCCTGCGCCAACCTGCGCCAAGCCCTGGGCGCGTAACGCACCGCATGAATGCGAATGCCCGTAGCCGCGCCATCGTCGAACGTCGCCTTGATGGACTTCGAATCAGCGGGACAGACCACATCTATCACGCATTCGACTGACAAGCGTCGATAAAGACTTTGGACGAATACGCCGGCCGAACTACCCGGATGCAGCGGATATGACGTCGTCAACGCGAGCAGGCGCATTTTTTTCATGAACGCATCACGCAGATCGACCTATGCATCGCGCCGATAGGTCAACGACGTGATCTGCTCCGAAATCAGGCCGATCAGGAAAACGATCACCGCAGCGCTCCACAGCAGCGTGCTGCCGTTGGTGAGGCGACCTTCATGCGCATAGGTCCAAACATAGTTGACACAGCCGAGCAGGAAGAACAACCCGCTGGCCGGAGCGAACAACTTGAGCGGCGAATACAGCGTAGCGATCTTGAAGATGATCAGCAGGAAGCGCACGCCGTCACGCAACGGACGGATATGGCTTTTGCCCACACGTTGCGCTGCCTTGATCGGCACATAGGCCACCGGGTAGGCGCTGCGGAAGAAGGCCATGGTACTGGTGGTGGGATACGAAAAGCCGTTGGGCAGCAGATAGAGGAATTCGCGGAACTTGTCCGCGCGCACGGCCCGGAATCCGGAAGTGAGATCAGCGACCTGATGACCGGTCATGCGGGTAGCCAACCAGTTGTAGAGCGTGTTGGCGACGCCGCGGCCCACACCGGCCTGACTCTCCCAGTCGCGCGCGCCGACGACCATGTCGTAGCCCTCGTCGAGTTTCGCCAGCAGGCGCGCCACGTCAGCCGGGTCGTGCTGTCCGTCGCCATCCATGAACACCAGTACCTCGCCGCTCGCAGCACGAGCGCCTCGCTTGATCGCCGCCCCGTTACCCATCGAGTACGGCGAGGACAGACAGGCGATGCCGGCTTCGGCGCAGATCAGGCGCGTATCGTCGGTAGAGCCGTCGTCCACCACAATGATTTCGGCCTCGGGATGGGCTGCACGCAAACGCGGCAGCAAACTGGCGAGCGCGGGGGCTTCGTTCTTGGCTGGCAGGATGATGCTTAGGCGGCTCAACGATCGGCTCCCCCGGGTCATGGCGAATCATAACGTGAAGCAGACGTCACGACTGCGGCCCTGGTCTCTCTCATAGATGACCTGCGGGGCGGACTGGGGTAGATTCGGCATCAGAAAGGCTCGGGGACCGCCGTTTCATGTCATCCGCAATGCAAACACCACTCACGGGTCTGACCGGCCTTGCGCGCCGGCTGGTAGCCGAGGGCTTGCTGCCGGAGGCCGATGCGCGCCGTGCCGTGCTGGAAAGCAACCAGCAACGCGTCACCCTGACCTCGTGGCTGCTGGACCAGAACCTGGTGGACGGCCTGCGCCTGCTGCGCCTGTGCTCGCTGGAATTCGGCATGCCGATGCTGGACGTGGCTGCGATGAACCCAGCGCAGCTTCCGGTCAACCTGATCAGCGAGGCCCTGCTGACCAAGCACCGCGCGCTGCCGCTGTTCCGTCGCGGCAAGCGCCTGTTCGTGGGCATCGCCGACCCGATGCAGCTGGACGCGCTGGAGGAGATCAAGTTCCATTCCAACTGCATGGTGGAGCCGATCCTGGTCGAGCGTAGCCAGCTGAACCGCACGATCGACGTCGCGCTCAGCAGCATGCACGACGTGATGCCCGACATGGGCGGCGACGACCTGGAGGGACTGGATACCGAGGGCGGCGACATCGACGAGGCGCCGAGCGGCATCGATGCCACCGCCATCGACGACGCTCCGGTGGTGAAGTTCGTCAACAAGATCCTGGTCGACGCAATCAAACGCGGCGCCTCGGACATTCACTTCGAGCCGTTCGAGACCCAGTACCGCGTACGCCTGCGCATGGACGGCATGCTGCGCGCGGTGGCCAGCCCGCCACTGAAGCTGGCCAGCCGCATCAGCTCACGCCTGAAGGTGATGGCGCAGCTGGACATCGCCGAGAAGCGCGTGCCGCAGGACGGCCGCATCAAGCTCAACCTCAGCAAGAGCCGCGCAGTGGACTTCCGCGTCAGCACCCTGCCCACGCTGTTCGGCGAGAAGATCGTGCTGCGCATCCTGGACGGCTCGGCCGCGAGGATCGGCATCGAGAAGCTGGGCTACGAGCCGGACCAGCAGAAGCTCTACGTGGACGCCATCCACAAGCCCTATGGCATGGTGCTGGTCACCGGCCCCACCGGTTCGGGCAAGACGGTGTCGCTGTATACCGGCCTCAACATGCTGAACACCGCCGAGCGCAACATCTCCACGGTGGAAGACCCGGTGGAGATCCGCGTCGATGGCATCAATCAGGTGCAGCAGAACGCCAAGCGCGGCATGACCTTCGCCAGTGCGCTGCGCTCCTTCCTGCGGCAGGATCCGGACGTGATCATGGTGGGCGAGATCCGCGACCTGGAAACCGCCGAGATCGCGATCAAGGCAGCCCAGACCGGCCACATGGTGCTCTCCACCCTGCACACCAACGACGCGGCGCAGACCGTAGCGCGCCTGATGAACATGGGCATCGCGCCCTACAACATCACCTCCTCGGTCACCCTGATCATCGCCCAGCGCCTGGCCCGCCGCCTACACAGCTGCAAGCGGCCGCAGCACCTACCGCCCCAACTGCTGCTGGCTGCCGGCTTCAGCCAGGCCGATATCGACGCGGGCCTCACCATCTATGAGGCGGTAGGCTGCGACGAATGCAACGAGGGCTACAAGGGTCGCTTGGGCATCTACCAGGTGATGCCGATGCTGGAGGAGATCCAGAAGATCATCCTGCAGGGCGGCAACGCGCTGCAGATCGCCGAGGCAGCCAAGGCTGCGGGCATCAACGACCTGCGTGCCTCGGCCCTGCTGAAGGTGAAACATGGCCTGACCAGCCTCACCGAGATCGACCGGGTAACCAAGGATTGAGCCCAGGACTGATACGGCGCTTTCCGTAGGAGCGCACCCTGTGCGCGAAAGGCTTTTTGCGAGACGCCAGGCAAGAGCATTCGCGCACAGGGTGCGCTCCTACAGTAGAAGGTGAGGCGAATAGCAGAAGTTGAGCCGAACAGGGCTCCCTGCCGGACACGAGCCGTGTGAAGCTGCGGTGGCCGCCACGGTTTGACGGCTGCAAAATGTCATAAGCTTCGGTATCAGAACGGTTCCGCGCCCAGACAGGGGGCGTCGGAACGCACTATCCAGGGGGAACGGCATGGCCACGGCTACCGCAAAGCAGGACCCACGCGCGCTCGGCGCCGCCCGCGCCGCGGTCAGCAACCTCACCGTCTACGAATGGGTGGCGCTGGACAAGCGCGGCAAGCGCATGAAGGGCGACATGCCGGCGAAGAACGCCTCGCTGGTGAAAGCCGAGTTGCGCCGCCAGGGCATGAACCCGCAAACGGTGCGCGAGCGCGCCAAGCCGCTGTTTGGCTCCTCTGGCAGTTCGGTCAAGCCCCGCGACGTGGCGGTGTTCAGCCGCCAGATCGCCACCATGATGACCTCGGGCGTGCCGATGGTGCAGTCCATCGACATCATCGCCGACGGCCAGAAAAACGTCCGCTTCAAGAACATGCTGCTGGACGTGAAGCAGGGCCTCGAGGGTGGTCAGGCACTGCATGAGGCGCTGGGCCGCTACCCGGTGCAGTTCGACGAGCTGTACCGTAATCTGGTGCAAGCTGGCGAGGCCTCTGGCGTACTGGATACGGTGCTGGACACCGTGGCCACCTACAAGGAGCGCACCGAGGCGCTGAAGAAGAAGATCAAGAAGGCGCTGTTCTACCCGATCATGGTGGTGGCGGTGGCCTTCCTGGTCTGTATGGTGATGCTGCTGTTCGTGGTGCCGGTGTTTGCGCAGACTTTCCAGAACGCCGGTGCGGCCCTGCCCGCTCCCACCCAGTTTGTCGTCAGCGCTTCGAAGTTCATGAAGAGCTGGTGGTGGCTGGTGGTACTCATCATCATTGGCAGCGTGGTGGGCCTGGTGGCGGGCAAGAAGCGCTCGGTGAAATTCGCCCATTTCCTCGACCGCGTGACGCTGAAGTTGCCGGTGTTCGGCAAGATCATGCGCGAGTCGGCGATCGCCCGTTTCGCCCGCACCTTGGGCGTAACCTTCCACGCCGGCGTGCCGCTGGTGGAAGCGTTGGACTCGGTCTCCGGCGCCACCGGCAGCGTGGTCTATGGCGATGCCGTGAAGCAGATCCGCGATGACGTCTCGGTGGGCCACCAGCTGCAGCTGGCGATGCGCCAGACCAACCTGTTCCCGAACATGGTGGTGCAGATGACCGCGATCGGCGAGGAATCCGGTGCGCTGGACAAAATGCTGTTCAAGGTGGCCGAGTTTTACGAGCAAGAGGTCGAGAACGCGGTCGATACTCTTTCCACCCTGCTCGAACCCATGATCATGGTGATCCTGGGCGTGGTGGTGGGCGGCATGGTGATCTCGCTGTATCTGCCGATCTTCAAGCTGGCCGGCACGGTCGGCTGAACGGCTCGTCGTAGGAGCGCACCCTGTGCGCGATTGCTTCTGGCTCCGATCAACGCCAGAGCAATCGCGCACAGGGTGCGCTCCTACCGGCAAGCCCGTAAGCTTGAGCGTCCCGTAGCCGCCGCCATCCGACACGCATGCCCGATCTGCCCCTGACCGCCTGGACCGCCCTCGCCGCCGTGCTCGGCCTGCTGGTGGGCAGTTTCCTCAACGTGGTGATCCTGCGCCTGCCGGAGCGCATGGCTGCCGAATGGCGGCGTGAAGCGCGCGATGTGCTGGAACTGGGGGCTGCCGACGAGGTGTTGCCACCCGGCATCGTGCGCGAGCCTTCGCACTGCCCGCACTGCAAGCATCCACTGTCGGCGGCGGACAACATCCCGCTGTTCGGTTGGCTGCTGCTGCGCGGACGCTGCCGCTACTGCAAGGCGAGGATCTCGATCCAGTACCCGTTGGTGGAACTGCTGAGCGGCGTGCTGAGCGCCATCGTGGTGTGGAAGCTCGGCCCGACCTGGCCCGCGCTGGCTGGCCTCGTATTTACCTGGGTGCTGATCGCACTGTCGGGCATCGACTTCCGTACCCAGCTGCTGCCCGACCAGCTCACCCTACCCCTGCTGTGGCTGGGCCTGCTGCTGGCGCTGAAGCCCATGTTCGTCGCCGCACCCGCCGCCATCGTCGGTGCGGCGATCGGCTACCTCAGCCTGTGGAGCGTGTACTGGCTGTTCAAGCTGCTCACCGGCAAGGAAGGTATGGGCCACGGCGATTTCAAGCTGCTGGCCGCGCTGGGCGCGTGGATGGGGCCGATCGCACTGCTGCCGATCATCCTGCTCTCCTCGCTGATCGGCGCCATCGTGGGCGGCAGCCTGATCGCGCTGCGCCGGCACGAGAGCAGCGTGCCGATGCCGTTCGGCCCGTTCATCGCCATGGCCGGCTGGGTGTGGTTCGTGGCCGGCGACGCCTTGCTGCATGCCTATCTGCAACTGACCGGCTTGCGGTGAGCACCGCCCGACACAGTTACGTGGTCGCCCTCACCGGTGGCATCGCCGCCGGCAAGAGCGCTGTGACGCGTCGCTTCGCCGCGCTGGGTGTGCCGGTGCACGACGCCGATGTGGCCGCGCGCGAGGTGGTCGCGCCAGGCAGCGAGGGCCTGGCCGCCGTGGTCGCCGCCTTCGGCGACGAAGTGCTGGATGCCGAAGGCCGGTTGGACCGCCCGGCGATGCGCCGCCGCGTGTTCGCGGACCCGGTGGCGCGGCAGATGCTGGAAGGCATCATCCATCCTCGCGTGCGCCACTGGCTACACGAGCGCGCGCTGGCCGACACCGCGCCTTACTGCCTGCTGGCGATCCCGCTGCTGGCCGAGAACATCGAGCACTACCGCTGGGTCGACCGCGTCCTGCTGGTCGATGCCCCGGTGGAGCAGCAACTGGCCAGGCTGGTCGCCCGCGATGGCATCGACGAGGCACTGGCCCGGCGCATGCTGGCGCAACAGGCACGCCGCGAGGAGCGGCTGGCGCTGGCCCATGACGTGATCGACAACAGCGGCGACGAGGCCGCGCTGGACGCGGCGGTCCCCGCGCTGCACCGGCGCTATCTGGCGCTGGCCGCTGATCGGTAGGGGCGCACCCAATGCGCGATGGCGTTGGCGTTCGATCGAAGCCGAAAGCTTTCGCGCACAGGATGCGCTCCTACATTCCGCCGATAGAGGCCGCAGGCAGGTGGGGGTAGTCGGCGAAATCCAGCCGTACCTTGCCGCCATCCACATGCAGCCGCGCGGGTGCGCCGAACGGCAGGGTGAACTTGTCCGGCGTGTGGCCGAACGGCAGGCCGTCCAGCACCGGGATACCCGCCACGCGGCGGATCTGCGCGAAGCCGTCCGCAAGGCTGTAGCCGTTGTCGTACGCACTGTGCCGGCAATCGGTGAAGTTGCCCAGGATCAGCGCATGCTGGCGCCCCAGCACACCGGACAGGTGCAACTGGTACAGCAGGCGTTCGATGCGGAACGGCGGCTCGCCCACGTCCTCCACGAACAGGATGCCGCCATCGATGCGCGGGAAATACGGCGTGCCGAGCAGACTGCACAGCATCGCGAGATTGCCGCCCCACAGCGGGCCTTCGAGATCCAGCGCATGCTCGCCGCTGCTGGTCCACTCTGCGCTGCCCTGCGCCGCGCGTACGGTGCGCCAGAAGTGCGGCACCGTCAGCGCACTCGGCTGCTCCGCGCCGAAATCGGGGCCGAGCATCGGGCCGCCGAAGCTGACCAGCCCGCACTTCGCATGCAGCGCCATCTGGATCGCGGTGAAGTCGCTGTGGCCCACCAGCGCGGTGCCGGTCCCGTCCAGGCGCTCGCGCAACGCGCCGTAATGCAGGTGTTCGAGCAGACGCGTGGCGCCGTAGCCGCCGCGGATCGCCAGCGCGACATCGGGCAGGGCGTCCAGCACGGCAAGTGCGTTGAGGTCGGCCGCGCGTTCGGCGTCGCTGCCGGCATAGCGCAGCTCGGTGCGCTCCAACACGTCCAGCGCATCGACCACGCAGCCGGCCTCGTGCAGGCGCGCCACGCCGCGGGTCATCGCGGCGCGGTCATGCGGGTAGCCGGACGGAGCAAGCAGGCGGACGTGGGTGGCTGGCATGGAGGTCATCGGGCAGCTTGGACCATCGGATTATGCGTGCCGGCGGCGCCCGCCGCATGGCCTATGCATGGCGCGGATCGGGCGATTTCCGTAGGAGCGCGCCCTGTGCGCGAAGGCTTTGGCGCTCGATCGAAGCCAGAGCCATCGCGCACAGGATGCGCTCCTACACGTGTTCCACCACTTCGAGCCCGAAACCGGCGAGGCCCACCAGCTTGCGCGGCGTGCCCAGCACGCGCAGCCGGTGCACGCCAAGGTCGGCCAGCATCTGCGCGCCGAGGCCAAGCTGGCGCCATTCCTGCTGCTGCGCGTCCTCCGGCGCCAGCGTCGCGGGCTGGCCCTTGAGCCTCGCCAGCAGCGCCTCGGGCGTGTCCTCGCCGGAAAGCACCAGCAGCACGCCGCGATCCTCGTCGGCAATGCGGCGCAGGGCGCTGGTGACGGTGAGGCCGAGGTCGTCGCGCTTGAGGTGCAGCACGTCGGAGAGCGTGTTGCGCACGTGCACGCGGCTGAGCACCGGCGCACCATCGTCCACGCTGCCGCGCACCAGGGCGAAATGCAGGCCGCGCCGGATCGCGTCGCGATAGGCCACCAGCCGGAATGGGCCGAACTCGGTCTGCACCGCTTCCTCGTGCACCCGCTGTACGGTCTTCTCGGTTTCCAGCCGGTAGCGGATCAGGTCGGCGATGCTGCCGATCTTGAGCCCGTGCTTCTGCGCGAACGCTTCCAGCTCGGGGCGGCGCGCCATCGAGCCGTCTTCGTGCAGGATCTCGATCAGCACCGCCGCCGGCTCCAGTCCCGCCAGCGCGGCCAGGTCGCAGCCGGCCTCGGTATGGCCGGCGCGGGTGAGCACGCCGCCCGGCTGCGCGGTAAGCGGGAAGATATGGCCGGGCTGGGAGAGGTCCTGCGGCTTCGCGTCGCTCTTCACCGCCACCTGGATGGTGCGTGCGCGGTCATGCGCCGAGATGCCGGTGGTGACGCCCTCGGCCGCCTCGATCGAGACGGTGAAGTTGGTGTGGTAGGGCGAAGTGTTGTCGCTGACCATGGGCTTGAGTCCGAGCTGGCGCGTGCGCTGCTCGGTGAGCGTCAGGCACAGCAGGCCGCGCGCCTCGCGCACCATGAAGTTCACGTCCTCCGGCCGCACCATCTGCGCGGCCATCACGATGTCGCCCTCGTTCTCGCGGTCCTCGTCGTCGAGGATCACGACCATGCGGCCGGCGCGGATGTCGTCGAGGATTTCGGGGATGGTGTTGAAGCTCATGGGATTTGGGACCCTGGATGGGAAATTCGAAAGAAGCTCGTCATCCCGGCGAAAGCCGGGCTTTCACCGGAATGACGGCGAGGGCGTCAGGCGTAGCCGTGCTGCTTGAGGAAGGCCTCGTCGAGTTTCGAGGCGCCGCCGCCGATCAGCCGCTCCACGTAGCGTGCGATCACGTCCACCTCGATGTTCACCGCGTCGCCAGCGCGGCGCGCATGGAACGCGGTGTGTTCGACGGTGTGCGGGATCAGGTTGACGCCGAAGCGCGTGCCGGAGACTTCGTTGACGGTGAGGCTGGTGCCGTCGATGCAAATCGAACCTTTGGCGGCGATGTAGCGCGCCAGGTTCGCCGGCACCTCGAAGGTCCAGCGCTGCGAGCGGGCGTCGGGCGCTACCGCAACCACCTTGCCCAGGCCGTCGACATGGCCCGACACCAGGTGCCCACCCAGGCGATCGGCGAGGCGCAAGGCCTTCTCCAGGTTCACCGGGGCGCCCGCCTTCAGCTTGCCCAGCGTGGTGAGCGACAGCGTCTCGTTGGAGACGTCGGCGGCGAATCCGCGCGCTTCCAGCGCCACCGCCGTGAGGCACACGCCGGACACGGCGATAGAGTCGCCCAGTTGCACATCGGCAAGATCGAGATCGACGGTATCGACGTGCAGGCGCAGGTCGCCGCCACGTGGTTCGAGCCGCGCGATGCGGCCCACGGACTGGATGATGCCGGTGAACATCAGCGCACCTCCTGGCCGGAGGCAGCCGTCTTGCTTGCAGCAAAGGTGATCATGAAACGTTCTCCGCGTGATGGCAGTGAGAACGCCCCAAGGCATGAGGCCGCCGCGCGGCATGGCCGCGCGTCGAACCGTCTTCTTTCATCCGGACTGTGAGCCGCCACGGCGAACCGGGATGGCCTGACCGTCGGCTCCGGCATCGGACCGGATCTGCTGACCCTTTGCCATACGGCGAAGGCGCTCGCGGGCTCGTGTCCTTCGGGACACCTACCGCCGGTGGGGAATTTCGCCCCGCCCTGAAGACGTCGTGCAATGCCGGTGGGACCGGCGGGCGCAGTCTAACACCTTCGCCGGCGCCGGCCCTGGCCACCGGCGAAACGCGGCGTTCATCCAGGGCGACACCGGGTCAACGGACCGGCCGCAAGCGCAGGCGCAGATCCTGCCCCAGCATGCGCTGGTCGCACAGGCGCAGGCGCCAGCGCGAGGCCATGTCCGCCAGCGGCGGCAGCGCCAGCAAGGGGCGCGCCGTGTCGCCCAGCAGCAGCGGGGCGACGTACAGCAGCAGTTCGTCGGCCAGGCCGGCGGCGAACAGCGCGCCGCACAGCGTGGGGCCGGCCTCCACGTGCAGCTCGTTGCAGCCACGCAGGGCCAGCAGGGCGAGCACCGCGGAAAGATCCAGGCCGCCATCGCGTTCCGCTACGGCGGCCAGTTCGGCGCGAGCGAAGTGGTCACCCGCCACAGTTGCCGCCGCGCCATGCAGGAGCAAGGTCGGAGCGGAGCCATCCAGTACGTGGCTGCCGGCGGGAGTACGCAAACAGCGATCGAGAACCACGCGCAACGGCGGTACGAAACACTCGCCCACTGAATGAGAGGTTTCCACGGGATCCGTCTCCTCACCCTGCCCTCTTCCCAGGGGGGAGAAGGAAAAGCCCGCGCCCAGCCGCACGGTGAGGCGCGGGTTGTCCGCCAGCACGGTGCCGCTGCCGGTGAGGATGGCGCTGGCGCGCGCCCGCCAGCGCTGCACGTCGGCGCGCGCGGCCTCGCCGGTGATCCACTTCGACTCCCCGCTGGCCAGCGCGGTGCGGCCGTCCAGGCTCATCGCCAGCTTCACCCGCACGAAGGGGCGCCCGCGCTCGATGCGGCTGAAGAAACCGAGGTTGAGCTCGCGCGCTTCGTCGCGCAGCAGGCCGGTGTCCACGGCGATACCGGCGGCGCGCAGCTTTGCGATGCCGCGGCCGGCCACCTGCGGGAACGGATCTTCCGCTGCGATCACCGCCCGCGCCACGCCGGCGGCGACCAAAGCATCGGCGCAGGGCGGCGTGCGGCCGTGGTGCGCGCAGGGCTCCAGCGTCACGTAGGCCGTAGCGCCGCGAGCGCGCTCGTCCGCCTCGCGCAGCGCGTACACCTCGGCGTGCGGCTCGCCGGCACGCCAGTGCCAGCCGGCGCCGACGATCTCTTCGCCATGTGCGATCACGCAACCCACGCGCGGGTTGGACTGGGTGGTGTACAGGCCGCGCTCGGCCAGGCGCAGGGCATGCGCCATGTGCAAGTGATCGACAGCGTTGAAGCTCATTGCTGGTTTTCCTCTCCCCGGTGCTGGAAACAACTTACAAGGGGGACAAGGTTGCTCAACCCTTGCGGTGGCGGCGCGACTCCACGCCCTCGCTGCCGAGCAGGGACAACTGCAGCTTCTCCAGCTCCGGCAGGTCGCGCTCCAGCTTGGCGATCTCCTCGAGAAACGCCTGCACGTCCTCGAACTTGCGGTAGACCGAAGCGAAGCGCACGTAGGCCACCTGGTCGAGTTTCTTCAGCTCGCGCATCACCAGCTCGCCGACCTGGCGCGACGGCACTTCGCGCTCGCCGCTGCGGCGCAGGTCGTTGACGATCTCGCGCACCGCCGCATCCACCGCCTCACTGGCCACGGGGCGCTTCTGCAGTGCGCGCTCGAAACTCACCCTGAGCTTGCGCTCGTCGAAGGCCTCGCGCCGCTCGCCGCTCTTCACGATCGCCGGCAGCTTGAGTTCCGCCGTCTCGAAGGTGTTGAAGCGCTCGCCGCAGGCGGGGCACTCACGACGACGGCGCACGGTGGCGCCGTCTTCGGTGAGCCGCGAGTCGATCACGCGGGTGTCTTCGTGCTGGCAGAAGGGGCAGTGCACGCCGGCAGATCAGCCGTACACCGGGAACTTCTTGCACTGCGCCTCGACCTTGGCGCGCACTGCGGCGATCACCGCCTCGTCGGCCGGCGCGTCGAGCACGTCGCAGATCCAGTTGGCCAGATCGATGCAGTCGCTTTCCTGGTAGCCGCGGGTGGTGACGGCGGGGGTGCCCACGCGCAGGCCGGAGGTGACGAAGGGCTTCTGCGGATCGTTCGGCACGGCGTTCTTGTTGACCGTGATGTGCGCCTTGCCCAGCGCGGCCTCCGCGTCCTTGCCGGTGACGCCCTTGCCGATCATGTCGATCAGCATCAGGTGGTTCTCGGTGCCACCGGAGACGATCTTGTAGCCGCGCTCGATGATGGTGCCCGCCATCGCCTTGGCGTTCTTCACCACCTGCGCCTGGTAGTCCTTGAAGGCCGGCTCCAGCGCTTCCTTGAAGGCCACCGCCTTGGCGGCGATCACGTGCATCAGCGGGCCGCCCTGGATGCCGGGGAAGACGATGGACTGCAGTTTCTTCTCGATCTCCTCGCCGGCGCCCTTGGCCAGGATGATGCCGCCGCGCGGGCCACGCAGGGTCTTGTGGGTGGTGGAGGTGACCACGTGGGCGTGCGGCAGCGGGCTGGGGTACACGCCGGCGGCGACCAGGCCGGCCACGTGGGCCATGTCCACGAACAGGTAGGCGCCGACCTTGTCGGCGATGGCGCGAAAGCGCGCCCAGTCCATCACCTGCGAATAGGCGCTGAAGCCCGCCACGATCATCTTCGGCTGGTGCTCGACGGCGAGGCGCTCGACCTCGTTCATGTCCACGATGCCATTGGCGTCCACGCCGTACTGCACCGCGTTGAGGATCTTGCCCGACAGGTTGACCTTGGCGCCGTGGGTCAGGTGGCCGCCGTGCGCCAGGCTCATGCCGAGGATGGTGTCGCCCGGGTTGAGCAGGGCGAAGTACACCGCCTGGTTGGCCTGCGAGCCGGAGTGCGGCTGCACGTTGGCGTAGTCGCAGTCGAACAGCTGCTTGACGCGCTCGATGGCCAGGCGCTCGGCCACATCCACGTACTCGCAGCCGCCGTAGTAGCGCTTGCCGGGATAGCCTTCGGCGTACTTGTTGGTGAGCTTGGAACCCTGCGCTTCCATCACCCGCGGGCTGGCGTAGTTCTCCGAGGCGATCAGCTCGACGTGGTCTTCCTGGCGCCGCCCTTCGTCGGCGATGGCCTGGGCCAGTTCGGAGTCGTAGCCGGCGATCGTGCAGTCCTTCGGGAACATTCGGGCCTCTGCGGGTCAGGGTGCGGGGATGAATCCTGAAATTGTAACGCTGCCGCGAGGTTGCAGCTACCGCCGGGCGGGTCCGGAAGGTGGCATCGGCGCGACGCCACAAGCCGCTATAATGTGAGGTTTGACGAATTCCCCTTTCCGTGCCGGCCCTGCAGGCGGCGCGGCGCTCGCCTTCGGAGGTTGCATGAGCTCGCAGTACATCTACACCATGAACGGGGTCAGCAAGATCGTCCCGCCGAAGCGCCAGATCATCAAAGACATCTCGCTCAGCTTCTTCCCCGGCGCCAAGATCGGTCTGCTCGGCGTCAACGGCGCGGGCAAGTCCACCGTGCTGAAGATCATGGCCGGCGTGGATACCGATTTCCAGGGCGAGGCGCGCGCGCAGCCGGGCACCAAGATCGGCTACCTGGCGCAGGAGCCGGACCTGAATCCGGAAAAGACCGTGCGCGAAGTGGTCGAGGAAGGCGTCTCCGTCATCCTCGATGCGCAGAAGCGGCTGGACGAGGTCTATGCCGCCTATGCCGAGGAAGGCGCCGATTTCGACAAGCTGGCCGCCGAGCAGCAGCAGTTGGAGAACCTGCTCGCTGCGAACGACGCGCACGCGCTGGAGCGCCAGCTCGAAGTGGCGGCCGACGCGCTGCGCCTGCCGCCGTGGGACGCGAAGATCGGCCCGCTGTCCGGCGGCGAGAAGCGCCGCGTGGCGCTCTGCCGCCTGCTGCTGTCCAAGCCCGACATGCTGCTGCTGGACGAACCGACCAACCATCTGGACGCCGAATCGGTGGACTGGCTGGAGCAGTTCCTGCACGACTACCCCGGCACCGTGGTGGCGGTCACCCATGACCGCTACTTCCTCGACAACGCCGCCGAGTGGATCCTCGAACTCGACCGCGGCCGCGGCATTCCGTGGAAAGGCAACTACACCGAATGGCTGGAGCAGAAGGACGCCCGCCTGAAGCAGGAAGCGAACCAGGAGAAGTCGCGCCAGAAGGCGATCGCCAAGGAACTGGAGTGGGTGCGTTCGGCCGCCAAGGGCCGCCAGTCCAAGGGCAAGGCCCGCCTGGCCCGCTTCGAGGAATTGAACTCGGTCGACTACCAGCGCCGCAACGAGACCAACGAGATCTTCATTCCGCCGGGCGAGCGCCTGGGCCAGGAAGTGATCGAGTTCAAGAACGTGACCAAGTCGTTCGGCGACCGCATGCTGATCGAGGATTTGTCGTTCAAGGTGCCGCCGGGCGCCATCATCGGCGTGATCGGCCCGAACGGCGCCGGCAAATCCACCCTGATGAAGATGATCATGGGCAAGGAAACGCCGGACTCGGGCGAGGTGAAGCTGGGCCACACCACCAAGCTGGCCTACGTCGACCAGTCGCGCGACGCGCTCGACCCCAAGAACAACGTGTGGCAGGAAGTGTCCGGCGGCTCGGACATCCTCACCATCGGCAACTTCGAAATCCAGTCGCGCGCCTACATCGGCCGCTTCAACTTCAAGGGCACCGACCAGCAGAAGATCGTCGGCAGCCTGTCTGGCGGCGAGCGCGGCCGCCTGCACATGGCCAAGACCCTGCTGCAGGGCGGCAACGTGCTGCTGCTCGACGAACCGTCCAACGACCTGGACGTGGAAACCCTGCGTGCGCTGGAAGACGCCCTGCTGGAGTTCCCCGGCGCGGCGATCGTGATCTCGCATGACCGCTGGTTCCTCGACCGCATCGCCACCCACATCATCGCGTTCGAAGGCGACTCGCACGTGGAATTCTTCCCGGGCAACTACAACGAGTACGAAGCCGACAAGAAGCGCCGCCTCGGCGACGAAGGCGCGCGGCCGCACCGGGTGAAGTACAAGAAGCTGGCTTGACGCCCTTGCTCCCTCCCCTGCAACGCAGGGGGCTGGGGTGGGGTCGCTCTTGATCTTCAAGTCAAAAGTCTGCCCCTTCCCGACCTCCCCCTGCTCGCAGGGGGAGGAGCCAGAAACGGAGACCCCGATGCACTTCATGCAGTCACTGCAGCAAGCCTGGACCCGCAACGACTCCCTGGTCTGTGTGGGCCTCGATCCGGAACCGGCGAAATTCCCCGCGCAACTGCGCGGTACGGCCGACGCGGTGTTCGACTTCTGCGCCACCATCGTCGACGCCACTGCCGACCTCGTATGCGCGTTCAAGCCCCAGATCGCCCACTTCGCCGCGCTGCGCGCCGAGGATGCGCTGGAGCGGCTGATCGCGCACATCCACGACAAGCATCCCGGCGTGCCGGTGATCCTCGACGCCAAGCGCGGCGACATCGGCAGCACCGCGCAGCACTACGCCACCGAGGCCTTCGAGCGCTATCGCGCCGACGCGGTGACGCTCAACCCCTACCTCGGTCACGACTCCATCGCGCCCTTCCTGGATCGCGCCGACAAGGGCGTGATCCTGCTCTGCCGCACCTCCAACCCCGGCGGCGCCGATTTCCAGGCGCTGGACTGCGGCGGCGTCCCGCTCTACCTGCGCGTGGCCGAAACCATCTCCCGCGACTGGAACCGCCACGGCAACTGCGCCCTGGTCACCGGCGCCACCTGGCCGGAGGAACTGGGCCAGGTGCGCGACGTGGTGGGCGACATGCCCCTGCTGGTGCCCGGCATCGGCGCCCAGGGTGGCGACGTGGCGGCCGTACTCGAACACGGCCTCAGCACCGACGGCACGGGCCTGATGATCAGCTCCTCGCGCGCCATCCTCTACGCCGGCAACGGCAAGGACTTCGCCCAGGCCGCGCACAATGCGGCGCAGGAACTGCGCGACACCATCAACCGGTACCGCACGCACGCGGCCTGACCGCTCCTCCGTAGGAGCGCACCCTGTGTGCGAATGCTTTTCGGCTCCGGTTAAACGCCAGAGCAATCGCGCACAGGGTGCGCTCCTACAAAAGCGCCAGCCGCCACAGACATGCCGAACACGCAGCTCGACCATCGCGCGCACCAAGCCACGACCGCGAAGCACGCGCTCTGCCTGCTGGCGCATAACGTGCAGCGGCCCGCCAACGTGGGCAGCCTGTTCCGCATCGCCGATGCACTGGGCGTGGAGAAGCTCTTCCTTACCGGCCGCTCCTGCACGCCGGAGCATCCGAAGGCGCGTAAGGCCGCACGCACTACCGAGCAGCGCGTACCCTATGCCCAGGCCGGCGATCCTCTGCCGGTGGTGGCGGCGTTGAAGCAGGCCGGCTACCGCATCGTCAGCCTCGAAATCAGCTCGGCCAGCATCGAACTCGACCGGCTCCCCGTCGTACCCGGCGACCGCATCTGCCTGGTCCTCGGCAACGAGAGCGCCGGCGTCTGCCAGCCGCTGCTGGACGTCTCCGACGCCACCGTGCACATTCCCATGCGCGGCGAGAACTCCTCGATGAACGTCGCCAGCGCCTGCGCGATCGCCGCCTACGTCATTGCGGGCAAGCTCGCCTAGGAGCTGCTCCCTACCCGGTGTCCCCTCTGTTCGGTAGGGGCAACGGTGTTTCGAACCGCGCGATTTTCGAGCCGCGGTAGCGGTCGGGTTGTGCTTGCGGGCTGTTTGGCTTCTTACGCCAGCGACAAAGCGGCTTCGTACGCCTGGCGCAAGTTTCAAGGCGGTTTCGTCCACCTGCCGGTGGCCGAGCTACTTCTCCTTTGCTTGTCCAAAGGAGAAGTAGCCAAGAGGAAACGACACCCCGGGGCCTGAGGTTTCCCCACGAATGATCGAGCCAGATCAAACGTTTGGCGGTCATCTGTGGTGGCAAGAGGTGCGCGCATGGCGCAGTCTTCAAGGCGACCAAACCAACGAAGGCAGCCGACCC